>Ga0155587_1030_pt1 | contig 32030 bp, 26 predicted proteins | sample RifCSPhighO2_12_FD_107244 | JGI IMG/M metagenome (GOLD analysis project Ga0155587, IMG submission 107244) | Deltaproteobacteria bacterium RIFCSPHIGHO2_12_FULL_43_9
GGGTAATAAAAAATTGCGATTAAAAGCACTATTGATAAAAAGGAAAATATCTGAAATTTTTTAATGTTTATGTGGGGGGTATTGCTTTCCATGATCTTATTATGATCCTTTTGAATTTATGGTATTTTTCAGATCCTCTATACTCTTGTTAATAAAGTAAGAAGAATAATGCTTTTTAGATATTTTGTTGTCAATTTTAAATAGATCCAAGGGCCCGGCATCAGAAGGGATTGCGTAAAAGAGGCCAAACGCTCTAATTAGTTGATATCCTTTGTAATTTTTATCATACATATATATTGGTTCATGCCCATGCAGGGATAACTGGTCAAATTTTAAATGTGTATGATCATAAACCTTCTCATTAATTTCCGAAAGAGATGATGCTTTTAGAAGAGTCTGATAATCACTGCGATTATATGAATAAAATCCCTCGAGGTGGTGTAGGGCGTAATATTCATTGTTGTAACAATATGTATTAAATACTGGCCCAACCTTTATTAATTGTGGTCCTATGATATATCCGAGATTGTTGATCGTATATTGTTCTGTTTTATTAAATATAACATGCCCATCTTTAATCACAGCAATATAGTCCGGGTTTTGGCTATTTTCATATCTTCTGAAGATTAATGTCGTGAATGGCACACCGTGAAAAGAGTAAACAGGATCTGAATTTTCCAGATCGAAATGAATTGAGGTGGTTGGTGAGTGATCGTTAATAAAATCCCTGGTGCCGGCAACAATGGAGTATAGATTGCTTTGGGTGGTTCTTATACCACTGTTTAATTTAAAGAGCGTTATGGAATCATCAAAATTGATCATCCAGAGCATAATAATAAGAGATACAACCATCCACTGTTTTAATTTAGAGAAGCCAATCAATAAAAACGGCATAATTAGTAAAAAGAATAATATAAAACCCATGTAAGCATAGTATGAACTGGATGTTAGGAGGGATGAATGAATATTGGAATTTAACCTGCCAAAGATGATGATACCAAGATACCCGCAATACGTTATCAATAATACAACGAGCAATGAAATTAAGCTTCTACTCGCGGACTTTAAAAGGGGTTTAGCCCTGGTAATTACAATAAAGAGCAGGTAGGCAACCATTATAATTGAGAGGATGGTATAAAAATTAAAACCCTCTCCCCGCAGATCTCCTATGACCAGCCTGCTTCCGAACGAGTATCTGGCCAGGCTTGGTATCAATGGATGGAGGGTTGTGTAGCCCAGTAAAACGATAGCATTTGAAATTGTCTTCATTATTGGGCCGGTTAAAAAAATCTCTTTCCAATTATAATATTGCAGTGGCCCCTCAAGGTGCCTATTTAAATCGAACCAATTTATTATGTGATAGATAATCGGTATTGAAGAAAATAGTAAGAAAATCGATATGCCAAGCTTTAAGTTTGTTTTCCTAAAACTGAAAAACAGATAGGATCCAAAAAGTAAAGTCATCAATAACCCAAGCTCATATGTAAATGAGGCAATAAAAAGTAAAGACCAGATAAAAAAGATATATTTCTTTGGGTTATCATCAATTTTTAATAAAAAGTAGAAAGATGAAAGCATTAAAATGACAAACAATAGATATCCCTGGATATGTGTCCAGATTACCTGCTCGATTAACACGGGATTTAGCGCTACAAATGCCAGCAAGGAAAAAATAATTAATTTTAACCACGTCATCCCGAGTATTACGTCATTGCGAGGAGGACCAAAGGTCCGACGAAGCAATCCCGAGATTGCTTCCCCCCGACGGCTTCGCCTGGGGGCTGAAGGCTTTTTTCGCTCGCAATGACGAAGGTCGTCATTCCGAGGGAGCCCTTCGCGTTCGCTCAGGACAGGCTGCGCGACCGAAGGAATCTCTGTCAACGAGATTGCTTCGCTATGAGGTCGGATAATATTTAAAAGTCGAATAGAAATGATCCACAGCAGAAAAATGACCAGGATATGTAATAAAATACCGCATAGCTGCTGAATAAAAAAATTGGTTTCAAAAAAGTATTTGTGGAAGGCCAAAATTGAATGTAGAACAGGTCTGAATAACTTATAGTCGCCCCCGTCTATTTGTCTCGATCTTGTATATGAATAGGAGTTGGACAGAATCTCTTTAAAATTATGATTGTCTAAATTATTGATAAGATATGTGATCTGATCCCCTCTTGGCACATGATATAGAGATGGGTAATAGCTGAAAAAGACTAAAAATATTAGCACACACCAAAGTACCAAAAAGAGGATATTTTCACTTATTTTTTTGTGTAGAAATATTGAAATAATCTCTAGCTCCATCTATTTATGAAGACTATTCGACACTAGTATATGGATATGGCAAAAACAAGGCTTAAAAAATAAGCGGAGGGGCAGGATTGTGATCGAGCGGTTCCGCGAAGCAAAACTAGGATATTTTATTATTCCAATCTACGTTATGGCTCTCTATATCGGTACAATCTCATCATATATAAAATTTAATAATAGAATCCTCCCTTCTGGTGACCCATTTTCCTATACCTTGGGATTCTTCAGGATTTTAGATGTCGCACGCAATAACTATCTTGATGGTCTGTTATTTGCGTTACAGAGCAATTTTTATTGGTTAATAAATCTAATGGTCGCCATTTTTTCACCGATTCTTGTAAAAGAACCTGTATCGATATCGGTTATTAATTTTATCGCATGGGGTATCGCGTCAGCTTCATTTTACCGATTAGGCTTGCATCTGAAATTAGGTTTTAAATTTTCACTCTTTTTTTCACTTATTATCTGGATTTATCCTATTAATTTTGGATTTTTAGATCATAGCTCTATTCCTGTTCTTGCGCTCGATGCCATGTTTCTTGGGTTTTTGCACATTGCCCTGGCCAACACGATTATTTTTAGCATTGAGCCAAAAAGTTATAAAAATATGCTCATAGCGGCTATTTCAATCGGATTATCCATTTGGGGAAGGGGTAATTCTGCGCCAGTTGTTTTTTTGGTGGTTTTTATTCCTCTGCTTGTCTTAATTTATAAAATGTTCACCAAAGATAGTAATAGAAGGATAACAACCAATTTAATACTGTTTGCGACAATCATTTCAGCAATGGGGTTTATTTATTACTATATGCAATATGCGCCCATTAAATTATATTATAGCGCCCAAAAGGACTTTGTTGAAAGGCATGCATGGAATTTAAGGGATGCCCTTCCTTTTCTTGTAAATGTTCCTGGATTCTTCTTTTGGCGGGTTGAGAATTCAATTGCTACAATTGGATTAAGTATTTTGATGCATTTGCTGGTTATAAGCAGCCTTTTAATCAATATCAGAAAAATTTCATTTCCTCCTAAAGATCATATTGCCTTTCTGTCCGTGATTGGTGGCTTCATTTATTTTGCAACCTATTTTATTAGCATACTTCTTTTTACAGATCCACTTATAACATTGCACAATTGCCTGTTGATTTATGCTCCTATGCGCATAGGGCTCTCACTCTGTCTAATGACGATTATTATCAGCACAGTCCAGAGGTTCAACATAGAGATTAAAAATGTAGTAGTATATGGCTGTGTGATTTTTATCATTTATTGCGGTGCTACATTATCTAGAAAATTAACACCTGAGGTTACGGCTGAGAGTCTTAAACCCTCTGAGGTCGAGGCATTCTCTATCAAACTGGGGGATATGGTCCATAGTGGTGGTGTCAGTATTTTATGGTATAGCAATTACAATCCTAAAATTATAAATTATTTCAGAAGGAAAAATAATTTACCTGAGATCCAGATTTATTCAGGCAAATATTATAATGATCTCTGGGCTCCGCTAGGTTACACTGAAGAAAAAAGATTGCATGTAAGGGAAGAAATCGTAGCGCATTTTGAAAATGCTGATCTAATTATTATTCCGGAATATTTAGATTATTATGATAGAAATGCCCCCTATCCGTTGTATAGATTCAAGGATGAAATACTAAAATATCTGAATTCTACAGAAGCTCCGAGGTTTGCTGTACGTATGATTATACAGGAGAATGTTGGTAGACGTCTCCTGGTCTTGCAGCGGGCAGGTGCATCCGATGGTGCTGGAGAATTGTTGAAGCTACCATATTTGAAATCCAAGTTAGCGATAGATAATGAACGTGAAGCATCAAGATAAAATAAACCTATATAATTTATATCCACTATTAACAGTAATTGTTCTGATTATTGTCTATATTCCTTCACTGTTTCATCTTCCCCGAGGTGATCACTGGAATATTCTAATGCACACGCTGGGTACTAGTGATTTAGCCGAGATGATCAAGAAATCATATTCCTACGCAAGACAATCCCTGATAGCGCCTGGCGATGTAGTTCTATTCAGGCCTGCACAGAGTACCTGGCTTGCAATTGAAAAATATTTATTTGGTTCAAGTTCAATGTGGCCGCAGATCCTTAGCTTCTTTTTACATGTCTCAATATTTATATTGCTAAATTATTTACTCTTTTTGTGGTTTAACCTGATCGATAAGGGCAACAAAGGTTTGCAAAATGCTAAGGGTGCTACAAGGTTTTTGCTGCCACTCATAACCGCCTTTTTCATTCTAAACTTTTCTATTGTGGAGCTTGCTATCTGGGCATCCCTTAAGGGATATTTGTTTTTCTTCGCGCTATTATTAATCGGTCTAATCTTCTGTACAAAATTAATTTCACAGCCGGTGAATTTTAAATTAAAATATCTACTTTATGCATGGATTGCATTCCTCATTAATGCCTTTACGTATGAATTTGGTCAATTTGTCTGTTTGATAGTAGGATTTATTGTCGGAGCTTTTCTGTTCAGGTCCGGCAACAAGAAGGGTGGGCTTCTGCTTCTTGCTTCCTTTGCATCCATATTCTTCATATACCGGGCAATTAATTCTTTCGATTACAATCTGCACCTTAAGAACATTAGCTACATGAAGGAATTTGGAATTCCGACAGGCGAAACCACGTATAGCTATGGTAACATGATAAAATCCTTTTTTTCCATCCCTACCGCAAAAAACCTCTGGCACATATTAAGCTATACGATTTTTACTCCTTTTTTCCCGTTGACTACGCATATACATGCTGCTGGTAAAGTATATATCGTCAAACCAGATTTATTGCACTTTAGTTATTTGGCTATTCCATCTTATCTGTTAATATTTTTGTGGTGCTATTTCCTTATTAGTGGGGTTATTAAGGCATTTAAAAATAATAATGTATACTTTAAGTATCTATTTATTTTAGTTTCTTTAATTTACGGTGCCTACCTTTCTATAGCCGTGCTAGGGAGAATGAACCTAAGACCTGATTACTCGGAGTTGGCACAATATTCATATTATAACTACATGGGGTTCGGCTTTTTTATGATTTTAAGCGCCCTGGCCATTTATTACAATTTTCAAAACGTATCAAAATTTAACACAATAAAAAAATCCATATTTTATTCTTTTATCGCCTTCGTCTTTGTAGTTACCATTATGAGTACATTGATCGTTTTTAAAATCAATAAGAGTGTTCTTCAATATCAGTCTTATTTGAGGAATATAACGGGGCAAATTGAGGGTTTTATAGCCAATCATCAAACCGATAAGAAGCTTAGAATCTCATTCGATATAAAAAACTCGGATTATACGCCAATGGTGGCTGGTGCCGGAATCCCAAGTGTTTACCTCTTCTTTTACAATATGATCGATTCAAGGAATCCAGATTATATCTTCATTATCAAGGATAGAAAGGTGAATTTTTATACAAGGGCGGAATATTACAAGCAATATGGAAAAAACAGATATCTTGAATTAAAGATAGCAAAGGTGGTTAGTCCATATAAAATATATGAGTACGATAATATTTATTATGGAGTACCACACTGGTATCTGACTTATGATCCTTTAACGGATAAAGGGGGCTTCATTATAAAGGATAGAAATATTGCGAATATCATCAAGAATATTCCCGTAAAGATGAAGGAACTAAACAAGAAGATTGAAAGTGGTGCATTAATGCCACCATTTGATTATGGTATGCATTTAATAGAGAAGGACTACAGGGGATTTAATATTACCAAGCATTTCTACTGGTATTTTGCGACCCCAAAGGAGTATGGTGATTTATCTATTGAGAGCATCGACAGGAATCTATATAAGAAATGGTTTTCCTCCACCTCCCTTGATTCTTTATATAGAGATATTAATGTGTCCGTTAGTCGTACGGGTTCATAAATATGCACAGAGGATTCCTGCGTTCCGTAGTGGTTTTTCTGGTAGTCGCAGCCGGTTTTTTAGCGCTAAGATCGACGGTGGGACTTGTCTGGAATGATAGCCCACAAACTGCTGAGAACCTCTATGATTTTAATCAGGTGGTTGGTGATGATGAATCCAAAACACCGCTTTGTCGCTCCTCCGGTGCCTCGGGATTGCGTTGGGGGTCCCCACATTTAATTAAAACAATATTTGCAAGGGCATTTTCATGTATTGAATTTGGTGGGTATAGACCGCTAAGCGCGGCTCTTTCGTTTGTCGCTGTATCGATTTTCAGTAATCCGGCATCAAAGGATAATCTGGGAAAAATATGGATGATATTGGTTGCGTTGTTATTCGGATTGCTTGCTCTACTCCTTTTCAATATTGCCCGCAGGTTTGTTCAGACAGACCTTACTGCGTATATAATCCTGCTTCTTTTCTTTTTTTCACCCCCAATGATTTCTGGCTCATGGATTATGTTTTCAGGTGGCATTCAGGTAACCGTTCCATTATTAATTTGCCTCGGAATTTGGTTATATTTTAAGACGGCTGAAGCAGGACGATTTAGGCTTCTTTGGCAAATAGGTTTATTTTGCTCGTTCATTGTATCCCCCTGGGTACGTGAATTTACCGGTATTGTGCCGATACTCATAATATTGCTTGAATTTCAGAAGCATCGGCGGCTAACGCATATTATAACCGTGGCAGTTTTTGGTTTTCTTCACGCACTATTTCCAACTGCCATAATGAGCATTTTTATACCGAATCTCCCATTATCAATGGTATTCAAGCTTGGTTATCTTTCGGAGCAATTGCATGCAAGCCTAGAATCATCATCCATTATCTGGCAAATATTACATCTGAAATGGTGGGTTGTTAAAGTATTAATGCTGACCGTACCTCCGCTCCTGCTGCTTATATCGGGTATTGCACTTGTTTCAACCCTTAGAAAAGAGATGGAGACAGTTACAAATAATATTTCCAATATATTATTTCTCTCGGTTTGGTTTTTGCTCTCTTTTCTACCTTTTCTAAAGGTGTTCACGGTCCACGTGCATCTCTTATATTCCTTAATGCCGGCGCTTATATTAATCGGTTTATTAACTGAAACATTTTGGATTAAAATATTTAAAAAGGCATTCTCTGGGCGATTTTCATGGAAAAGCACCATACTGATCCCACTTTTTTTTATAGCGTTGTTAGATCAAATGTTAAACGCATATGGGGCCTATATAACAGTGAGCGCCATGTATGGTGGGATTCAGCATCTGGCGGATTGGTTTCAACATAACATACCCAGGGGATCAATAATAATCGCGAACGCGTTGCATGCCGAGGATATAAGATATTATTCAGAGAATCATATTATGCCTTATTGGAGTGTTGGAATCGGCGTGCCAGCTGAACGAACGCTGCCTGATCCTAGAGCGTTGTCCAAGTTTTTAAGTAATAATTACGAGTCGAAGCAGATATATATGCTAAATATTGATCAGGATTTTGCTCCACATAAGTATCATTATCATGCTCACCAGTATGTAATTAACAAAAACGTAAAACTTGCTTCCTTGGGACAGATTCACTCTGTTTTAAGAAGATTTCCATATTTGGATCCATTAAAAATATTTTACCCAAAGCGAAACGTACTATTTTTGGGTCCGCCAGATCTTGAAAACGATGTTTATCTCGGGCATGAGAGATCGGGTAAACCATTTTTAAACGAGATTTCAGTAAATTATTATTTATATAGAGTTACAGACCCTAGGGTGACTTTATATTAGTAATGGTCTCTGCTTCTATTGAATTTTTCAGGATACTATCCTTCTTGGTTAAATTCTGTTTTTAAGCCCTGGAACCAATACCGGAAATAGATCATAAGTACTTTTATCCATGTTATTGGATTTTTGGTATTTGCAGTCGGAACAATTTTACGGGACATTACATATGAACTTACAACTGAATATGCTATGGCATATATTCTTGTCAGACTAAATCTTGCCAGAACTCTCAATAACCGTTCTGGAAAAAATGGAATTATGCAATATAAGGGGCCCAAATAAATCAGTCTCTGATGAACCTTTTTTTCGTACTCTGGAAAGCAGTTAAACACAGATTTTTCTGAACAGCTCGGAAACCTGTCAAAATCTTTATCAAGATAACCATTTTCTACAGCATACTTGGTTATGTCTGTTCCCGCGTATGGTGCACAGATATTAAATACTGGTACAGTCAATTTAACCTTCTTTGCAAAAAGAACGCTTTGAAAATCATCCTCAAGTTTCGATCCCGGAACACCTATGATTATTCCACCATATGTGGTTATGTTGTATTTGGCTGCAAGTTCAAAAGATTTCATAATTACCTCATTTGATAAATTTCTCTTTAGAACAATGTTCCTGATATCTGGATTCCCAGCTTCGAGGGCCATGCCAATAGATTTACATCCCGCATACGATAAAAGTTGTGCAACGTCTTCAGTAAGAACATTAGATCGCATGAGGCAATAAAATGGTAAGCTTATTTCTCTTCTGTACTTTTCAGCAAACTCCTCGAGCCACGGACTTTTATTGAAAATAAATACATCATCTGCAAACTTTACGAATCTCAATGGTGGGAAATACTTTTTTACATATTTAATTTCTTCTATAAGATTGTCAACTGATCTCCTGCGATGGATCTTACCTGCTTTCTTAAACATAGTATTGTATGCATGGTTGAAACAATAAGAACATTGGAAAGGACATCCCCGGCCAGCTAAGAATGACCGCATTGCAATTTGGCTAAGGGTTGGACGTGCACGATAGAAGAGAGCCCTATCAACAAAAGGTAATGAATCAAGATCATCTACAACTTGCTTCTCAACAGTGGTCTCTCCTCTGCACATAACATTTGGAATTCCAGAAATGCCATCATTATTTTCAACCCTCTCTAGAATAGTCGTGAAAGCAAGCTCACCCTCTCCGACACAAATTGCATCGAGGTCCATTGTATTCAGGACATTCTGGAAATATGTAGGATGAGGCCCCCCCATTATTCTTAAAATATTTTTTCCGGATGATTGAAGATATTCTTTGACTTCGTTATCATGCTTTATGAACATACGTTCATCAGCACTCATTGTGCTGTATGCGATTAAATCTGGTTGCATTGCTTTCACTGCATCAACAACTGAATGCAAACCGATTACTGCCATATCGGTTTTATGGCCTCTTTTCCTAGCTATAGCTGAGAGTTGCAAGGTACCCATGGGTTCTTGAAAATAAACGCCAGATATAACAAAGAGAATCTTCATAGGTTGTAATCTTTTTTTATGGGCACTATTTATCTTGGTATCTTCTCTGGCTATAAGTGTCAAGAAATAATATATAAAAGTAAGGTTTAATCGATTTTTTAAAGGAGATTCGGAGGTATATCTTGAATACAAAACTAAATCGATGATATTGGGGGCTCTGTAGCCGAAACTCGTTACATATTAACTATTAAATAATGGCATGAAATAATGAAATTTAAGTCATTGGATGCTCTTGAGGCCTTGTTAAGCAATGTCGACCTGCTAAAGAAAACAGAAAAAAAGAATCCAGATGGTATCATACATGCCAATTCTTTGATCGAAGCCGGTAAAGTAAAAAGAACCTCTTTTTGGGAGCCTCCGACCGCCGATAAAGAAAACGCCTACATCGAAGCAAACGGCATAAAAGAGTATGGCAAATGGTTTTTGGGAACCGACTCTACAATTAATGCTAACAACAAAAGCTATTATACTTATGCTTACACTTCTGATTTTGAAAAAGTAGACAGCGCAGGTTTAATTGCTGTCAAACAAATAGCTGAACAACAAAGAATGCGTTCTATCTTTGCTGCAGCAAGCAAAATGCTTGACAAGATAGAGGACAAATAATTTTCTAAATTATTATTTATGTAGAGTTACAGATTTCAGTGTATCTTTCTAGGGAATAGTGTTGGCGCAATCACTGTCCTCTGACAGAGAGATCTCATATATTCTGAAAATGTCACCATCATTATTTACAGATAGAAATTCAATTTTATAATTTTTAAATTTGTCGCTCTTGGATATCTGGTAAATGCGACGTTCATAATCATTGGGGAGCCAATGTTCATTATCCCTGCTGTCCAGTAGAGTCCAACTACTGCTATTCTTGGAGCCAAGCAATCTCCACGATTGTGGCATTCGATAATTAGCCTTATCTTCGCCAGATTCAATCGCGTAGCATTTAATGTGCCTACTTTCATTAAAACTAAAATTCAGTATGAGTGGGAATTTTGTGACAAGCTCCCAGAATGTATAGAAGATGTGGTCTAGTGCCCTTTGAAGCCTGAAGGCAGGGTCTGAAGATCCAGAATGTGTTGCTATGCCAACCAATTTAACGGTTGGTGCGTCTCGCATCGACATTGGGGGCTTTAGTATGTTCGATTTTTCGTGCAATTCCGGCTCTAAAAAGAATAGATTCTCCTTCTGTTCCGCAACAAGACTCTCGACGCGTGGATGAGCAATGATTCCAAAATACTTTTTAAGGATGTAGCCAACATGCCCACCGGATAGAATATATAGTGATTTAAGCTCTCCCCATCTTTGGCGTCCTAAGAGCAATGCCTTCGGGCGCACCTCAACTATAATATAAAACTCCTTGTCGGGTGCGAACTGTGTACGAACCTGTTCAACAGCATATTCAAACTGCCTTGAGAGGGTTGTTGCCATGTACATGCTGGTGTTGAATGAAAAGATGCACCCAACAACCAGTAATCCTGCGATAAGAAACCTTCTTATTGGAACTATAGAAATAAAATCTATAGATCTAAAGAGTACAAGGAGTATTGCTGCTGCACCAGGATGCCATACTCTATAAATAGATGGTGGTTGACCGACAGCGACGAGCGCTGGAACATTCATTGAAAAAAAAATAAGAAACCAGAAGAACAAAAAGAGTACGGAGTCAGCTAATATTAACCTTAATGTAGACGCTTGATACTTTTTATAGAGACCGAACACAACCGTAATAACCATCAATATTAAAATGATTACTGCAACAACAGACGAAGGAACAGTATTGAATAAATTCAACATCATTGGAAGAATGTTGCGAACGAATATCTTTAAATTGATCAGCATCGCTGTTGAAATATCAAACCGATACAATGAGCCATATGGTGGGTTTACAATATTGAAAAGATTCATTGCAACAAAACGGTGGAGCAGAAAATAAGAAAAGCAGACAATTCCAAAGAAAACAAAAGAGTAAAGTACCTGAGCCCTTACTTCACGCTTCTTAACACCGCTGTACATTATAGTGACAAGGGCTGGAAGCAGAAAAAAACCTACGGTTGGAGGGTAAATGAAAAGTACAGATAATAAAATGAGGAAGGATGCCATCAACTTAATTTGTGTTTTGTGTTCCCGGTTACGAAGGGATTTCCAGTCTGGAAAAATTGATATGGCGCAGAGTGTAGGAATTATGGCGAATAGACCCGGTATGAAGTTGGCTGTACGGCCGATGTTGATTTGAGCTGTTGGTAGCAAGAATATTGCGGTGCCGAAGGCTGCGCTTGATAGCTTGCCCATCCCATTTTTTCTTGAAATGATGGAAATATAAATCGCACTTGCTGCGGCAAATGCCATACTGAATGCCCTTCCAAAGGTCAGGCTTCTGAGGTCGGTAAAGAACCACATGTAGATATTCTGCAAGAACCCCTGGAGAAAACGTCCGAATTGAATCAACACCGCCGTTTCTGTGTGCCCGGAACAGCACGATTTATTGTTGTACGCCCAAACCTCAAAATCGTTGTGAAAACCAAAATCAAAGAATAAATAGGGAGAAAAACTTATAAACAACAGCGCCACTATCATGGCGTCGTAGGGTAAGCTTTCTTTAATAGAATCAAAACGTGAGCGGCGCATCTTCTGATCCTTACTATTGCGTTACCGGTCGGTCAACTCTCTTTTCAAGATCATCAATGGAATGACCGACTAAGACTCTTTTATCACTGCCCGCTTTAAGGACTGTTTCGTTCAATGGTAGGTTGTCAGGGATTGCAAAGAATTTATCCTGATATCCGTACAATTGAAAACCTTGATAGGACTTCAGATACCAGGGTTTCCAAAATGTACTGTCTGGCAGGTAATCAGCAGCTGGAGAGACTTTAGGGTCAAGTACGGTGTAGGCATAGTAGTCAACGGCAATCTCATTAAGAAAAGGTCTCTTAAATCGATCGTGACCAAAGTAGATGTCATTCTCAAGATCAGAGGTCCCCAAAAACAACATCTTCTCACGTGGTATAAAATTTCTAATCGGATCAATGAATGGAAATCTGGCAATAACGGAATGTATATGCCCAAGTGGGGCTACACTCACACTTTTGCGGGTAATATATTTGTGTGCATGATAATTACCTTTATATGGTATAAATTCCTGCTCCATATTAAGCATGACAATCCGATGGGTTTTCATCTCCCTGCGGAGGAAATTTTCCAGCTCCATTGGTTTCTCTAATGTTCTCTCCGGTGGGACACCAGCACGAACGCTCCAATATGGTAAGATATGATCATTCGAATAGTAACGGATATCTTCAGCATGTAATGCGTTTGCAATAACAATTGTACCAGGAGGTGTATTGGTTCGAAACCAGTCAGCCATGTAGTGAATTCCCGAATAAAGCGATGTAATAGTCACATAGCTTCCGTACACGTTGAGGATTTGATCGAGAAGGCAAAGGATAATAATAGGAAAAAGAACCGCTCTTTTCCATGTTGTACGGCTTAAAGTGCCAATCCAGAAGTTTTCAGTTGCTGCTACGATGATGATCAGTGCTGGTACAAGTGGATAGACCAGATGAACATGCGCAGAAAATACCTTTAGGAATGGAAGAAAAGATAATAGAAACCATACAGCCAGAAAACCCAATTGGCGAATCTGAATCTTTTGGTCTTTGAAGTATTTACGAACAATTAAAAATAAAAGTATTCCACTGCAAACAACAGCAAGGGATATCATCGGTTGCTTCAATCTTAAAAATGCTAGAAGTCCGATTAACACGGGGAGCGCCCTGGCATCCCTTCTTAGAGAGAAGATAAGGGCTACACCCGACAGAACCCAGAATGTTGGGGGGAGGAGCAGAAGAAATACCCTACCTACGTCCCATTTCGCCTGTGAATACAAATTCCAAAGAAATGATTTTATGTCGATAAAAGCCCCCATCTGTGAGCCAAGAGAGCCCAGCTCAAAGACTGGGCTTAGTGGTAACTTAGGCACAATAAGGTGGGGCAATGCTGTTGGGAAAATGGCATGCAATAAACCGAGCAGAGCCAAGACCAAAACAGGTGTCACACGACGATACCTATACAGTTCCATAAGTATTATGAGCATCGTCACGATACCGATAAACTCACGTATCCATGGCCCAAGTAGGAGCACCGATGTTAGACAAATTCCCCAAAGCCAGCGATGTCGCTTAGATTCTTCCATCTTCCGGTAAAACCAGAGTCCCATGCAGATAAAAAGTGGGACTAGAACCTGGATGCCTGAAAATATGACCCAGGCGCCTGTTATTACAGCCGGGGAACAAAAGAATAGTAGTAGGATTACGTATGCCGCCAGGTTTGTCTGGAGATATTCGCGTGCAATAAGGAAGAGAAAGAGTGCCAGCAATCCAAATAAAGAGGCAATAAAAAGCATCCATATTGTTTTGAGGTACTGCTTCGATTTTCCTGAGATGTGTGCTTCGGTAAACATTGAGACCCCTGTCAGCGCAAGGGCAGCGCCAAGCGGCCTATAGCCACCAAACTCCAGGCAGGAGAAAGATCTTGTAAGTATTGTTTCTGACAGTTTTGGAGCCCCCCAACGAAGACCATAAGCCCCCTCATCTCGACAAACCGGTGCGACACCAGGCTTTATCGTATCATCCTTAAAGCCATACGTATTTTCTGCTGTCTGAGGGCTGTCATTCCAGACAAGATCTTCAGTAGATCTGATTATAAAAAATGTGGTCGTGACCAGACAAAATATCAGTGCGAGGTGTAGATATCTTTTAAATCCATCCGTTGTTACGGATTTTTTATATAGAGACATGGTAGTGCTTCCTATACCATTCTATTGTTTTGTCGATTCCATCATCCAATGCAATTTTTGGTTGCCAATCAAAAATAGTGTTTGCTTTTTCTAAATTAAGACACAATTTTGTTTTTATCGTGGGTTTCGATAAGTCATGATCTATCAGAAGTTGTTTACCGGAATGGAGGATATTTTTTGTTACCAATTCATTTATGGAGATTGATTTACCATAACCAACATTGCAGATTTCAAACCTGCTCTCCTGTCTGACAATTGCCAGCTCAACAAAGTCAATTAAATCATCGACATATATTAGATCCCGCTCCTCTTCTCCGCTTCCCCATATTATGATTTTATCACCATCATTAGCCTGCATAACCTTGGTAATGGTTGCACCAAAGACATGTGACTTTTCAAGGTCAAATTTATCGTGTGGGCCGTAAACATTTGAGTGTCTCATTACCGTATATTTCGTATTGCTTATACGGGAATAAAACTCACACATCTTTTCAATGTAAATCTTGGTCCACCCAACGCCAAAGTAGCTGGGAAATATCTCCAGGCTGGGATCAAAATCTGACTCCTTAATCGGAATATTGCTCGTTGGGTAAAAGACGGTACAGCTGAAGAAAAGAACGTGCCCAACATTATGTTCAAATGCCGATCTAAAAATTAGCGAGTTCATCACTGCATTGTCAGTGACATGAATATAAGGTCGGGTTACAATATCTTTTGAGCCTGTTGTCGTTGCAGCTGCCTGAATAATAATATCCTTATCCTGGACCGCGGCATCGACCTCCTTTTTTGAGGTTAAATCTGCCTTGATCATTTTTATATTAGGTATTTTTAATGGTTCAGATTTAAAATATGTGCCATAGATTTCAAAATGCACATTCCGAGACAAGGATTCAGCTATATTTCGCCCAATAAAACCGGTGCTCCCACAAATCAGTATCTTTTTCTTCATCTTAATTCTTTCAAATAGAGATCTATATTTTCTTTTGATGTTCGCCTGAAGTGCGGCACTAATTCTGCAATCTTTGTGTTGTCTATTAATCCAACACTATAAGTGTGTGTTCCAAAGTTGGGTTTAGCCTGCAAAATTTCAGCTAAATCGGACAGTCGTATATTCTTGGAGCATGCAGCGTTATAAATCCCATTTAAATCATATTTAATCGAATATTTTATAAATTCCAGTATGTCTGCGTAGAGTACATAGTTAAATGTTGAATTTTGTGAAAGTGTAAGTGAGCAATTTTTATTTTCTAAAATCTGCATAAAGCTATTTTTTCTCATTTCCCTCCCCAGCAACGTTGCGGCCCTAATAATAAGATGATTCTTGCAAAATTGAAGTATAATTGATTCTGACATTAACTTGGTAATCCCATAAATCGTACTCAGTGCATCTACGTCTATAACTTCTGTTTCAAAATGTTTCTCGCTGTTTTTGGGGTATGTTTCTATAGATGATAAATAAATAAACTTTTTATGTGGAATATTGATCAGCTGTTTGGTTAAAAACACATTATCATTAATATAGTTGTATAAAATTTCAGAATTAACGACCCTGTTTCTGTTGCGTGCACAATGAATTATAATATCGACACCACGTGCCTGCAGCTCTTCAATTTCTTCGGGGAGCGTTGCTCTGGTTAAGGAATGCCCGCCTAGTTCTTTATAAATATATTCTCCTATACCGCTAGTTGTGCCAACGGTAAGGATACTGAGATTTTTCATCATCATGCCTTGATAAATAGCTCTTTGAAGAGAACCCACAGAAGAGTAGAACCGTTATAGAGCGGTTTCATTTTCCGAACACTCCCAACCCTTTTTGGTTCATCACCAGGTATTTCAGTAACCCTTTTTTTATGTCTTGCACATCTTATGCACAATAAGTATTCAAATATCGGAATCTTTTTAGAGTCGTTTCTAATTAATTCAATTAGATCTCTCCTGAATGCTCTAAACATAACGAGAGAATCGGTGTATTGCCCACCAAATAATATATTTACTGCTTTAGTAAAAATCCAGTTTCCGAAGGCTGTTACAACGTCGTCGTCTTCGCTCCTGGCGCCTGGGAGGTAACGCGAGGCAATAACCATATCGTTACCCTTTTCCATTTCAGTGATTAAAAGTGGAATGAGCTCCGGTACGGAATTATTATCTGGACTAAACGGGATAATGACATCACCACTGGCTTTCTCAAAACATTCCCAATATGCCCCGCAAACACCCTTTGATTTTTGGTGGACTACATTGAAACCCCTTTCTTCAAAGTATTCTATTGTTCCATCTGTTGAGCCGCCGTCAACAACGATGATTTCATCAACCCATTCCCTATTTATTCTGGGCATTATTAATTTTGCTCCCTCGAGCTCATTATAGGTTGGAATAAAGAGTGTTGTTTTCATCTGATTACTCATCGAGAATGCTGCGACTTAACTTTGTTTTTGCCATTCTTTCGATGTGCTCTCTGGTTTGCAATCCAAATTTCACTTCCATGTCCTTTAGAAATGCAGGTCTGAGATAATACTTACTAAAAACATCGTCCCTGTACCGCAATACCTCAGCTGATGTCAGATATTTGGTTGGTAGTGCTGTTCCATTGTAGCCATACAGGGAATAGCCCTCCCAGCTCTTTGGTTCTTCTATTCTCTTTTCATTGATATATTCGTCATATAGAGGTGTGCCTGGATAAGCATAGCCGGGGTAAACATTTATCCATTCGAAGTTTTCCTGATAGAGGAAATTGCGTGTGGCATTCAGGGTTTCGTAATTGTCATCCCAGAGCCCAAAAATAACATCGGCACAAATGTAGATTCCGGCGTCGCGTGTCCATTCAAGAACCTTAACCAATGTTTCATAAGTAAATCTTTTAGTAGTGGAATGAAGTACCTTGGGATCAACGGTTTCTATTCCGTACGCTATCCAGTTTAGACCGACCTTTTTTAATCTTTCAAGAATTCTTGGTGATACAGTATCGATTCTGGCAAATGCCCACATATTAAGGGCATAATTTCTTTTTCCCAGTTTATCACAAAATTCATCTAACCGTGGGTGTTTCAAGATAAAGAGCTCATCAAGAATCTTTATGTTTTTTACTCCATGTTCATTAACTAGTTTATCAATCTCGGCGATGACATTATCAATTGATCTGAATCTCATTGTTCTTTTTAAAAATACATTATTAATGCTGCAAAAGTTACAAGGATATGGACAACCAAAGCTTGTCCAAAGAATTGCGTATGGTGATCTATTTTCTATGTCACCGAAGCAATGCCAATTATGCGCACGGTATTTTGACGGTAAAACGCTATCCCAATTGACGGTCGGAAAATCCTTTAGATCAACAAGCTTAGCCGCCTCATGTTCTGTATATTTACCATCTTTGAAGTAGCAAAGACCCTTAATGTCAGAGAGGGACTTTACACCTCGATAATGTTCATAAAGTCCGGTAAGTGTTTCATATCCCTCACCCTTGATTACAAAATCAGCCTTGGTCTCGCGTAGGGTTCTCTCTGGAAGCACCGATGGATGTCCACCCCAAATGACTGTTGTAATCTCCCGTGCTTCAGGATGTTCATAGAACCTATTACAAAAATCGATAATGCCAACCATTGTCATAGTAGAGGCGGATGGATTTGCACCAGAGGCAATAAGGCAAACATAAATAGGTTTTTCTTTTAAAATATATTCGATAAGGCTTGTATTATCGTAGCCATCGGCATCGGCATCAATCATATGTACCGGGATATCATTTTTTTCAAGGTGTGAAGCCAAAACGGCCATTGGAATATTTGGAGCAATTGCAGCAAACTCATTGGACGTTACTCCATACAGCTTCTCTTTACAGCTTACGGTTGATATTATGACACTATTCATGTTCGGGTTCCTCTTCCCGGCACTCTTGTGCATTTAACAAAGGGTCGATGCTATTTAATTTAATAAAGATTGTCCATTTTCAATAATATAATTAGCGTATTTTATTGTGTTTTTTATAAAGGGGACCTCTTCCTTTTCCCTTTCCGATATAACCCTTTGAATTTTATCTGTATTGAGCCCCTTCTCCTTATAGAAGAGTTCAAGACGCTTTTGTCTTAAATCATCATCAATTTTCACATAAATTTTTATTGCTGCTAAATCAAATAGATCTTTGAGTGCCAGCGCTACCACCCCCTCTGCTATTACAACACCAGATTTGATTTCAAGAGGAGTATTACCCCTCTCAGCTATCCTTTGTCGCGAATGTACGTCATATATCGGTGGATATATTGTGTCTCCTTTGAGCATGCTTCTCAAAGCATCAACGATGGAATTACAATTGTAGCGGTCAATAACTCTGGAATCGATCTTTCTTTTTTCAACACTTACAAGCCAGTTATCAAGGCTGATTACCAGATTATTAATACCGTTAACTGAAAATAGATATGATAGCCCACCGGCTATTGAGCTTTTGCCGCTGCGGGAACACCCACCAATAAGTAACAGTGAAGTTTCAGTATCATCAATTAATTCGGCTCTTGAAATATGCTTATAAAGTGCTTGAACACCGGAAAAAGTAATCGGTTTATTGTAATACGACATCTTTTACAGCTTTAAGTAGGTTTAAATCCTTATTCAGAATGATAGTTTTGCAGCCGGCCAGTTCTCCAGCCTCTTGATCTCTTTCATCGTCACCAATTAAATATGTTTTTGATAAATCAAGGCAAAAATCTTTCTGGGCGTAGAAAAACATCCCTGGTTTTGGTTTTCTGCAGAAGCATCCATCGTCCCAGTTATGTGTGCAGCAATAAATAGCGCCAATTCTTACGCCAATGTTCAAAAGTTCTTTTGTCATATAGTCGTGAATACTGTCCAAATCTGCATGGGTCATCTTCCCCCTGGCTACGCCTGCCTGGTTAGTAACTATAATAATGTTAAAATTGTTTTCTTTTAATAAAAGCAATGCCTCTTTTGCCTCCGGGAGCCAGACAAAATCTTTAACAGATGTGATGTACTCCGCTTTTGGTGCCTTTTTGTTTAATACACCGTCCCTGTCCAGGAAGATGTTTCTGGTGTTTTTCAAGAAACGCTCTGTTTCTTTAAGTCGTTCGTGTGAACCAACACTATAATATCTATGATGTGTCAGATATGAAGTAAGTTTTTTTTCTCCCACGAGTCGTGTATAAACCACCTTTTCGAAATTAATGTTTTCAGCCGGTATCAGTGAAATAACCTCCTTGTTTAGTATTGCAAAACCGATATCTACACCACTAAGGTTTTCAGAGGTTCTATTTTTATCATATTTTATAACATAATTATTTTGATCAAGGATTACATTGCTCTTTGTGTAGTGATCATCATTACTGTAAACTGTAATTTGTGCCAGTGGAGACTGGTTTTGGAATTGTTGCCACATCTTATCAAATTGCATGGGCCAGTAGTTGTCGCAGTACATTAATAGAAAACAAGGATCTAACTTCTCTGCTGCAAGTTTCAGTCTCTTTCCGGTTTCGTCTTCAGTCTCTGAGGTTACATAGTCTATTTTTATTCCAAATGAATCTCCATTTCCAAAATACTCTTTGATTTGCTCTGGTAGGTAACCCAACAATAGTAAAACCTTCTTAAAACCCTGCTCTTTAAGATGTTCAATCAAGTATTGGAGAAAAGGTTTGCCATGAAAGTGGATCATTGGCTTGGGGATATCATCGGTAATAGGTTTAAGCCTTTCCCCTCTACCACCAGCCAAAATTACCGCTTGTGTTGGTCTTGCACCCATAAGTGATTAAATATAGGACAACCTAAAACTTTACAATATAGGCTTTGCATATTATCAAATCACAAAGGCTGGAAGCGCAATGACATCATTTTATCAAGAGTATTTTCAGGAGTTGGACTCAAAAGTGAACAGTGCTAATATCCACGAATTGGATAGATGCTGCAACCTTGTGAGTGGCATAGGAAAGAATAATAAGAAAATAATAATCGTTGGTAATGGTGGTAGCGCCACAATTGCCAGTCATGTCTCTGTCGATTTGACGAAATTGGCTAATATTAGAGCAATTAATTTCAATGAAGCCGATTTAATTACCTGTTTTGCAAACGATTATGGGTATGAGAATTGGGTTGCCCGTGGATTGGAGGCTTATGCCGACAAGGATGATCTTGTAGTCCTAATTAGTAGTAGTGGAAGGTCTCCAAATATTATCAATGGTGCTTTTAGAGCAAAGGAATTAGAGCTTAATACAATTACACTTTCAGGTTTTGATATTGATAATCCTTTAAAGAAATTGGGTGATATCAATTTATGGGTTGATAGTAAAATTTATAATATCGTTGAATTAACCCATACCGTCTGGTTACTGACTATCATAGATAAGGTGATTCACGATAAAAAAGGTTCGAAATGAAAAAGGTATTGATTACAGGTATAAACGGCTTCGCCGGTTCCCATCTTGCTGATCTATGTTTGGCTAAAGATGATGTACGTCTCTATGGTGTGAAGCGCTCCCACCTTTCTAATACAAAAAATGTCTTGCACATCGAGGATAAAATAGAATGGTTTACAACCGATCTTTTGGATGCCAAAGCGGTTTTGAAAACGATACGAGCAATTAAACCAGATATTATTTTTCATCTCGCTGCCCAGAGTTTTGTGAGTCAATCATGGAATCACCCGACCCTCTTTATGGCAGGAAACTACAACATGACTGTAAATATTCTGGAAGCATGCCTGGAGTGTGGGATCAATCCCAGGATTCATCTACCGGGATCCGTTTCTGATTATGGTGATGTAACAGAGGAGGAACTTCCTTTAAATCCTGATTCAAGGCTAAAACCGGTTAATCCCTATTGTGTTTCAAAGATTGCTCAAGATTTTATTGGATATGTCTATTTTAGATCGTATGGGTCAAATGTAATTAGAACCAGGGCTTTTAATCATGAGGGTCCAAGAAGGGATAAGGTGTTTGGTATTCCATCCTATGCATATCAGATTGCCAAAATTGAGAACGGCTTACAGGAACCTGTAATAAAAGTCGGTCATATTGATGATCTGCGGGCTTTTACGCATGTTAAGGATATGGTTAATGCCTATTGGCTTGCAGTTGAGCATTGTAGTGTTGGAGAGCTCTATCTCATTGGTTCTGAGGATGAGAAATATGTTCATACATTCAGGGAAGCCCTTGAAATGCTAATTGGTTTTTCGAACGTTGAGGGAATTACCTACAAAACTCATCCAGATTTTGTCAGACCGACTAATGTACCAAAGCTAACATGCGATGCATCAAAATTTACGAAAGCAACTAATTGGTCACCAAAATTAGATTTTGAAACCCTTCTTTCAGACACACTGAATTATTGGAGGGCGGAGTTTAAGAGGGGGGCAGTCAGGTAACCAATGAACGGCCCCGGAAAAATCTATAATACTATAAATAAGTGCAGAATATGTGGGGCGGATTCCATCGTTGATCTCATAAATTATGGAGAACAGCCTCTTGCAAATTCGCTCAAGAAACATAGAGATGATGTAGAACAAAAAATTCCACTTACACTCTCATTTTGTAAGCAATCAAATCATGTCCAGCTTAAAGAGACGGTAAACAAGGAGCTTCTTTTCTCTGACTATATCTGGGTAACAGGGACCGCGGCTTCTACGAAAAGATTCGCGAAGGAGTTTGCGCAGAGGGTTATTCAGATTACAAATCTCCAATCCCACGAGCTTGTCATTGAAGTGGCCTCGAACGACGGGACATTTCTGGTGCCGTTTAAGGAGCTTGGTTTTTCAAATGTATTAGGTGTTGATCCAGCTGAAAACCTGAAAACTGCTGCCCTGCAGAACGGTATTGAAACAATCACGGCTTTTTGGAACAAAAATGTCTCTGAAGAGATTATAAAAAAACGTGGCAGAGCAAAAGTAGTAATGGCACGAAATGTTTTGCCGCATGTAAGCCAGATTTTTGACGTAGTGGAGGGTATCAGGTGTGCCCTGCAGGATGATGGGGTTGCTATAATCGAATTTCACAATGCCGGTACTATACTTAATGAGTTGCATTACGATTCAGTTTACCACGAACATCTTTATTATTTTTCAATCAATTCAATTTGTTACCTGTTTGAGAAATATTCTTTATATCCGTTCCACGCTGATCCAAGTCCCATAAGTGGGGGAGGATACGTTTTATATCTGTCGGCGACAAGGAAGAATAAATCAAAGAGCCTGTTGCAATTTATGGAGCAAGAAGAGTCAAACAAAGTAAATTCCCATGAGAGCTGGAATAGGTTTGCCGAAAGATGCGTGGAGCACAAGAGATTATCACGTGAAATAATCGATAAATATTATGGGAGAAGGGTTATTGGATTCGGGGCTTCGGCAAGGAGCTCAACATATTTAAATTATTGTGAATTTAATAGTGGGAATATTGAGGCTGTGATAGATAATAATCCCATGAAGCAGGGGCAATTTACCCCCGGCTCATCAATTCCGATTATTTCTATGGAGGGAGGTTTGCGGAGAAAGCCCGATATTATTTTTATTCTCGCATGGAATTTTCGACATGAAATTATAAATCTTTGTCGTTCAAAGGGTTACCGTGGTGACTTCATTGTATCATTTCCATTCGAACCGAAAGTAATTCAGTCATGAAGTTTATCAAGCAAGCCTTGCCCGATGTCTACTTAATTGAACCTGAGCCGGCAAAGGATCACCGCGGGTTACTGAGGCGGCACTTTTGCAAAAGGGAATTTGATCCATTCTATCCAATTCCAGATATTAATCAGAGCAATATTTCAGAGAACCTGAAAAAAAAGACATTAAGAGGGTTTCATTATCAAAAGTCCCCACACGGGGAGTCTAGATTGATTTCATGTGTAAAGGGTGGTGTTTACGATATTGTGGTGGATCTAAGGCCTACTTCTAGAACATTTTGTAAATGGATCTCAACAGAGCTTACAGAAGATAATCGCCTGAGTCTTTTCGTACCTGATGGCTGTGCGAATGCCTTTCTTACGCTTGAAAATAATAGCTGGATGCTCTATCTGCACACAGGATTTTATGTCCCCGGTTTTGAGGGGGGAGTAAGATACAACGATCCATATTTTAATTTTAAATGGCCGACTAAACCAGAGGTGATATCTGAAAGGGACGGCAACATTCCACTGTTTAATCCGGGCGATTTTTCCTTATGAATATATTAATTTCAGGTGCAAATGGTTTTATAGGCCGACATGTTGTCGACTCAATCGCAGGGAATCATAATCTGGCTCTGATTCTTCGCAACCTGGGTAGCCAGGGATTCAAGCCTGATAATGTAACCAATATTATCGGTTCATTGGAGAATATAGCGGAAGTTCAGAAAGAAATAATTAATTTTTCGCCAGATGCCTGCATTCATCTTGCGTGGGATGGTATTCCCGATTTTTCCGCAAAAAGGTCACTTTCCAATTTAAATCTCTCGGTCAGTTTGCTGGATATGCTTATTGAAAACACGAATTGTAAGAAATATATTATTACAGGTTCCTGCTATGAATATGGCAATGCTTCTGGTGAATGCAGGGAATCAGACCCCGCAAAATTCGATTCCTTTATCGGATGGGCCAAACATTCCATTAATCAATATGCTACCTTACGGTGTCTGGAAAAGGGATTAAAGTTATATTGGCTGAGATGTTTTTATGTTTTTGGGTCTGGGCAGAGGAATGCTTCAATTATACCGTCAATTATCAGTGCCTTTCTAAAGAATGAAACACCGATAATAAAGAACCCGTTCAACGCGAACGATTTTGTTCATGTTAAAGATATATCACGGGCAATCCGGCTTATTTTGGAGCGCGATCCCGAGGGTGGTATTTACAATCTCGGTTCCGGACAAGCCACCCAAATAGTGAAAATATGTGAGATTATAGAGAGAAAGATTTGCAACTCGACGACATTTTCAGATAGCCTGTTGAATCTAAATAAAGATATGCATAGCAGGGGCTTTTGGGCCGATATTACGAAAGCAAAAAAATATTTTGGGTGGGAGCCGTATTTAACGATCGAAGAAGGGATCGAAGAACTTCTTGGGTCAATTAAACGTGAAATGAGATGGTAACAAATAAACAAAAGCTAATTTCCATTGTGTGTCCAATCTATAATGAAGAGCATACTATTCCTATTTTCTATAAGAGATTAACTAAGGTAATTGCTTCATTGTCTCATGTGTACAAATTCGAATTAATATTCACCAATAATAGATCGACGGACAAAAGCCTCGAACGAATTCTTGAGCTGCGGAATCGGGACACATCAATGCAGGTCATAACGATGTCAAGAAACTTTGGATATCAGGCATCTGTACAGGCAGGCATAACCCATGCCACTGGTGAAGCAATTGTGATTATAGATGTCGATTGTGAAGATCCACCAGAGATGATCCCTGGATTCCTTGAGAAGTGGGCCGAGGGTTACGACATAGTATGTGGAATAAGAAAAGACAGACCAGAGGCCTGGATTATGAAGAAATTAAGGGATTGCTTCTATTATCTTCTGAAGATGACCGCGGATATGGATATTGTTCTTAGAATGGCGGAGTTTGGTTTAATCTCATCAACGGTACGCGATTGCATTGTAAATAATCATAATACATTCCCATTCTTAAGAGCCGAAATTGGGTACGTAGGATTTTCAAGGTATGAAATTCCATATACAAGGGAGCCAAGAAGTTATGGCAAGTCTGGGTACAATCTATTGGGGATGGTTATATTTGCAACTGCCGGGCTTTTAACTTCCTCTACGTTTCTATTTAGGTTAGCTGCGTATTTGCTTCCATTTATTGTCTTTACTAATCTTGTCCTTGTTTTATTGGGACTAATAACGCACTCATTGTCATATTTCCTTGTATTATTTTCCCTAGATCTTCTCTATATTATTTTTTATATGACCGTGCATGGGGTTTACATTGCCAGAATTTATAAAAATGACATAAGGCGTCCGATTTATATTATTGATCCCAAATTAACATTTCTTAATCAGGAGAATGTCAGACAAAGTTTTGTCGCCAAGCCTGTACCTAGGCATTTTCAAGAGGCGGGTGAGGTTCATGGAATTCAATGAAGTAAATTGCCCCGTCTGTGAAAAAAATGATTATAAGGTTGTATATCCCGGTACCCTTGGAAAGAATGCCCCGGTATTCGGGTATAAATGGACACCAGAAATACGGAAAATATATCGCCTGGTCCAGTGTAAAAACTGCTCGCATGCTTATGCATCACCACGATTGAGTGATATTTATAAATATTATGAAGATGTTAAAGATGAAACCTATTTGAATAATGCAGGTTTAAGAAAAAAAACGGCAAGAAAGGTTTTGACCACGATCAAAAAGTTCAAGCCTGACGGCAAATTACTTGATGTAGGCTGTTCAACTGGAGATTTTTTGGAGGTTGCGAAGGAAGATTATGAATCAGAAGGCATGGAGCTTTCAGAATGGGCGTTAAAAATTGCCCGCGAGAAACAACTTTTGGTGTATAAGGAGACTCTGCGGGATAGGGCTGCGGCATGTAGGGCCTCGTATGATGTGGTGACGATGTGGGGTGTTATTGAGCATCTGGAATATCCCAAATTAGAGATCCAGCGCATTAATAGCCTGTTAAAGGAGGGTGGTATTGTCGCTCTCTGGACCGGAGATTTTAACTCAATCTTTTCTAAAATTTTCAGACAGAAGTGGTGGTATATTCTAGGACAGCATATCCAGTTTTTTAGTTGGAAATCGATGGATTATTTAATGGAAGAGGCTGGATTCCAGAGGGTTCATAAAGGTATTTATCCATACGTAATATCATTTGAGTACCTCGGTGTTTCTCTTTCTAGATATTCAATTGTCGGCCCTCTTGTCAGGAATTTTTTTAAATTATATGGTCTTGCGGCGCAAGAATTTACATTAAAAAAATCTGACGAGATGTTTGCAATTTATAAAAAGGTTAGGAACAACTAGCAGATTGGTAATCATGAAATCTTGTCCAATATGTAATTCTTCAGAGACTAATGCAATATTAAAATCAGAAAAAGAATTCCTTTCTAATACTATATTTGATATTCGCGAATGCTTTGAATGTGGTGTCTCATATACAGATCCACGACCTGATAATCTCGACCCATATTATCCCACAAATTATCGGGGTTATAATTTTGTAATCAACAAGTTGTTAAAAATGTTTTACCAGGGAAGAATTAATGGATGGACAAGGAGGTTTAAAAAGCCCGGGAAGGTACTGGAAATCGGTTGCGGACCCGGGTATATGCTTGATGTTTTTCGTAAAAAAGGATGGCGGGTGCTGGGTCTTGAAAGGTCGGCTGATACAGCCAGATATGCACAAGAGGTTCTTGGGCTCGATGTTTTTGTCGGGGACATCGATTTGATCCCTGAGAAAAGGGAATATGATTTAATTATCATTTTTAACGTTCTCGAGCATGTTACTGACCCAACTACTATTTTACGGGGATGCGCAAAACGTTTAAAACCCGAAGGAACTTTAATAATAAATATCCCTAATATTAACAGCTTACAGGCAAGATATGCAGGCTCCCACTGGTCGCATCTTGATCCACCGAGGCACCTTTTCTATTTTACGCCGAAATCATCGGAGAATATACTGTCAAAATGTGGACTTACAATAAATGATATCAAATACAATTCATTTGAATTTGATTCATTTGGTTGGTTACAAAGTTTAATAAATAAGATAACGGGACATTATAATGTATTCGCATTGTATCTAATGGGAATTGAACCATTTAGTCGAAAGGTAGTGTTAGCAATGGCTTTGTCTTTTTTTCTTATAATTCCATCATGTGTTTTATCAATTGTGGGGAGGCTCACTAAAAGTGGTGCGCTCATGCAGGTGAGTGCCCGGCCGAACTTATTATGATCCAGCAGAAGCACCGAAATAGTTATGGATATATTCTTATACTTTTGTATGTAGCATTACATTACATCTCTATAAGCGGAATATATCTTCAATTTACAAGGGATGTACTCCCATCGGGTGATCCATTTACTTATACCGTCGGTTTTTTTAATCTCCTTGATCTTGCACGGAAAGATTTCTGGGAAGCACTTCATCGTGCTTTTACCTCAAACTGGTACTGGCTTATCAACATCCAGACTGTACTCTTTTCACCAATTTTAATTAAGGAGCCATTCTCGATAGCTATTGTAAATTACATAATGTGGGCCTTGGCCAGCATATCAATGTTCAGGCTTTGTCGCTTAATAGAGCTTGATTTTGTATTCTCGTTTTTGGCTACATTTTTAATCTGGTTTTTCCCGATTAATTTTGGCTTTTTGGACTATACATCGATGCCGGTTCTTGGCCTCGATTCTATATTCTTTGCTGCCCTGCAGATGGCGCTCTTCAATACTTTTATTTATGCACTTGATCCGCAGAAATTAAAGAATGCAATTATTGCAGGGCTTTCTTTTGGTATTGCAGTGTGGGGTAGAGGGAATTCTCTCATTGTTGTCGGTATGACAATTTTTTTACCCATACTCGTTGTTTTTATACAGCTTTTAAAGACCAGGAGAAAGCAGCTGATTATTCCATTCTTTATGTTTGCAATTATAAGCATTGCAATGACATCTATTTATTTCATTCTTCAAGGCGGGGGGATTGTTGGTTATTATGGTCATCACGCAAATTTTGTGACGAGACACGCTTGGAATGTGCATGACGCGATGCCATATTTTAATAATTTACCAGGATTTTTCATCTGGAGAGATGAGAATTCAGTCCCAACAATCTTAATTACTATATTACTCCATATTATGACTGTTGTGAGTCTGGTAATGTCATTTAAGAACAGGAAAAAAAGCAAATTATATAGCACACTCTATTTTATATGCGTCACAGGTGTATTTATATATGTCACAACATACCTTATTAATATCATTTTCTTCACCGATCCCCTTATGACCATCTATAACTGCCTGTTAATTTATGCACCAATGCGTATAGGAATTACGCTTTCACTCTTCACCTTGTTGGCAACCCTAGTTTTAAATAGAAAAATATTACTGAAGCCGTGGTTGTTAATTTTAGGTTTCATCATTTTTATTTCATATGGAATTATTTTTACAAAGCATAACACACCTAAATCAATTTTCCCGCCGTTTGCATCGAAGGTGGAGGCTGTTGCCAAAAATATAGATGAGATTTTAGAGGGGAAATCGCTCAGTATGTTTTGGTATCAATCATACAGCCCTAGGATATTAAACTATTACAGAGTAAAAAATAGTCAGCCTGAAATCAATTTCTATATGAACAGATATTATAATGATATCTGGCAGCAATACGACTACTCAGAGTCAAAGCGTTTAAAGGTTCGTGAGGAGCTGAAAAATCATTTTGAAGAGGCCTCAATAATTCTTATCCCTGAGTATGTTGATTATTTCAATAGCCATTTCGCGACTGCATTTGCTGTAATGAAGGATGAGTTTCCAAAATACTTGAATTCCTCTGCCAGTAAACAATTTGTTGTGCGTGGAGTCCTTCAGGACCGAGATGGTATGAGGCTTTTATTGCTGCAGCGAAAAACCGAGGCAAAGGGTCGTGGAGAGCCGCTTAAATTGCCATATGGACTTTCAACTGATGCCATTAAGGTAGATTATGGTGAAAAGGTTATTAGGTTTTAACTTGTAGAGCAGGTAGGAATTGACTAAATGCCGGTATTTTTCTTATCCTACTTTTTTATAGTGGTTTTGCAAAGTACCAATAGGATTAACAATGCATCCTAGGACCCTCCTTACACTGGATCTTGTCCGCTCCTTTCCAAGGGCGGACCACAAGCTTTCAAAACTTTTAGCCTATACATTATATATGCTTGATCCTATTTTGGGCGACAGATTGTCAGTAGCCTCCAGGTGGAGGGGGGCGCATCCACTACACGCCTTTATACTGTTAACCACTCGATGTAATATGAGTTGTGAGGATTGTTTCTTTGTTGACGTTATCAACGATAAGAGTGTTGGCCATCTTGACTATAATTTAGATGAAATTAAAAAAGTTTATAAATCTGGCCTCTTCAATACCGTGAGCCGTGTAATTTTGTATGGTGGTGAGCCTACCCTGTGTAAGGATCTCTACCCAATTATCAGATTTTTCCGTCAGCGTGGGATTGTAGTAAGCATGACGTCCAATGTGATACGCATTGATCGTAAGATCCTTGAAGAGCTTAAGAGTGCCGATCTTAACATGCTTAATCTCAGCATATACAAAGAGACCAGCCGTGGTGTTAGGAGGAATCTGGAATATATAGAAAAAGTACTCGAAGATGCCCGCAGTGGCGCCTTTGATCCGGAACGGATTGAAATCAGCTATCACGGCGTTGATGTTGAGAGTTACCGCTGGGCGTATGATTTCGCCAAGCAGGTCGGGGCACGCCATCTGCTTTTTAACAGGACATTTTATACCGATTATAATCCCAAGGATGGTGGCTTTGCAGAGAACGAAGAATTTGCCGATGAGTATGTCTCCCTTTGCCGGCGTATAGAAAAAGAGAAACAGCTTAATTTCTACCACGCTACATACCGGGGCACACCTAATACATGTTCATTTACAACAAATGCATTTGCTGTTGGTCCCGTAGAGACCCTGAGCCCATGTTGCATGGTAACCCCAGACAAAAAATTTGGTTCAATATCGGAACCGGGGCCACTAATAGATTTTAAAAATGGTTTTTTATCAAAACAGGTCCCGAACCTTTGTAAAGAGTGTCATTTGCTTGGCACAAAACATTTTTAATACATGGAGTTAAACTGAAATGTCACCAGTCGAAGAACAGACAGGAAAAAGAGTACTCCTTATTAGACCGCGGGATAATATGCCGGCTTTCTGGTTTCCACTTGGACTTGCTTTTATTAAAAGTAATATACCGAGCAGGCACACAGTTGAGATATTAGATTGTGCGCTAAGAAGTATCCCTGCCAACTCCCCGCAGTTCAGGGAGGAGATTGAAAGGTTCAACCCCGATGTTGTAGGGGTTTCAACGCTTACCTTGACCTATAAGGAAGCGCTAAATGTTTTAAGGGAGATAAAGGCATTCAATGAAAATATTGTTACCGTCATTGGTGGACCTCATCCTACCCTTTATCCAGAGAAGGTTTTTGGAGAAAAGCCGGTTGATTACATTATCAGGGGAGAAGGTGACGTAGCATTCTCCAACCTTTTAGATTATCTCGAAGGAAAAATTGACATAAAGTCAGTGCCTGGAATTGTATATGAAGAGAATGGAAATATTGTAAATAATGATGTCTGGCTTGAATGGGACATGGATAGAATCAAATATCCAGACTATACCGCTGCCGGTTTAGATGCATATTACAAAAAAGGGTATAGGTATGGGGGATTTTATGGAAAATGTGCCCCTATATGGGTTACCAGGGGCTGCCCATACGCCTGTAAGTTTTGCTCTTCACCACTTATTAATGGGAAAAAGATCCGTGGACATTCTCCAGAGTGGATTAACGGTCTTATAAAACATCTATACGATCAGTACGGAGTGAGACAGTTCACGATTGTAGACGATAATTTCACATTTGAAATTGATTATGCCAAAACATTTTGCAGAGAGATTATTAAATTAAAAGAAAATAACCAATTCCCGGAAGGGATAATGTTTACCACGCCTAATGGTATTAGAATGCAACGAATTGATGATGAGCTGCTACAACTTATGAAGCAGGCTGGTTGGGAGGGGGTTACTGTTGCACCTGAGAGTGGATCGAAAAGGATACTAAAAATAATGCAAAAGGGCCTAGATCCTTCGATCGTACCTGGATGCGTTGATAGAATAAAGGCAGTAGGATTAAAGGTCAGAGCCTTTTTTATTGTCGGTTATCCGGGGGAAACGAAGGAAGATACTCGTGATACGATAAAACTTTTAAGAAAGTGCAAAATAGACGCCTTTATGGTTAGTTTGTTTCATCCAATTCCTGGAACACCTGTATATGATGATTTGGTAGCGCAGGGAAAAATTTCAGATGATTTTGTACCAGATTCGTTTTCTAACGCGATAGTACCAAAAATTTTAAGAAGAACTAATACTGAAAAATATATTACCGAGGGTTTCGAAGACTTTAGTCTGTTTTGGTTTGCGTTACGTGAAAACCTGTTATTATGGTTTAGAAATCCGAGGAGCTTTATCTATTTTATTAAACTTAACGGGTTTTTTAATGTAATTAAAAAACTCTATCAGCTTGCAACTTATAAATAGACTGGTTTTGCAGATATGATTATTTCAAAAACCCCATTAAGAATAAGCTTTGCCGGAGGTGGCACTGATTTCCCATCGTTTTATAAAAACAATGATTTTGGAGCCGTAATCAGTACTTGCGTAGATTCTTTCCTCTACGTCTCAGTAAAAAGGCATTCTCCATTATTTGATGAAAGAATAAGGCTGAATTATTCAGAAACGGAACTGGTACATGATATAGATAAAATAGAAAATTCGATTATCAGGGAGTCCCTGAAGTTTTTGGGCATTGACGATAGAATATATATATCTACAGTCTCCGATGCTCCGGCAAAGTCGGGACTTGGTTCCTCCAGCACATTCTGCGTCGGTCTTTTAAATGCTTTGTACAAATTTAAGGGGATGAATGTATCAGCGGGCAGACTGGCGGAAGAGGCTGCACATATAGAAATAGGCATTCTTGGAAGACCCATGGGAAAGCAGGACCAATATGCTGCAGCATTTGGTGGTTTAAACTACTTTGAATTCTAT
>Ga0155587_1127_pt2 | contig 23932 bp, 25 predicted proteins | sample RifCSPhighO2_12_FD_107244 | JGI IMG/M metagenome (GOLD analysis project Ga0155587, IMG submission 107244) | Deltaproteobacteria bacterium RIFCSPHIGHO2_12_FULL_43_9
GTGGGTTGGAATTAATAAACCCCTCGAAAGATTGTAAACCCTCATGGTGGATCTTTTTATTCAATCCCGGTCTGTAATTGATTCTAAACTCCCCCTTAACATTAAGCGGGATATCAGCGCCTGTTGAAAACTGGTGAAGCTCATTGGCTCTTAGTTTATTTCTCCTTGGATCATCCCTGAAAAGATGTTGCGCTGCCAGGAATGGCGATGTGAACGCGATCCTTTTCTCTTCATTGTTATGGTAAATGAGCGGGAAGAATGGTTTGTATTGTTTAAGGTAGCTCTTTTGCGGAAGTATGCCGGCAGATATCATCCGTGGGAGGGTGTCTGCATTTTTATAGGATGGAAATTTATAGGAATATACATTGGGCGCGGGTAATTCCGGGAAAAGAGGGGATTGCTTAGGCGCTTTAGAGGGGAGGGTTGATCCTATGAGTGGGAGTAGTGGGTACTCACTTGAGAGCTCCTTAAGATTTCGCCAGTCATGAATCGTAAAAAGAAGGGAATTGTTCTTAAATTCCGCGAAAAAGTTTAATGTGGTTCGTAATGATCTATAATAGTTTCTATCTTTACTGTTGTATTCAATAACCAGGAGCGGCCCTACCGGGGCGGGGTTTATTACGGATTTAATAGCATGAAGTATTGCGATTGATGGTGGCGAAAGAATCGGATCGACAAATACCCCTAGTGCGATTGCTATTGCCGCAATAGTAGTCAGGATTGGGTTCATACATAACTTACTAACATGAATCTATTAGATTTTCACATTAATTTCATTGCGAGCCACACGTCATCCCCGTGAAAAATGTCATCCCCGTGAAAACGGGGATCTCTTGTTAAATCGTTGAGATCCTTCGCTTCGCTCAGGATGACGAAATAGATTCCCGCGTTCGCGGGAATGACAGGCTGGGTTATCTGATGTAATCTAAATCATATGTCTACAGCATTGGTTTTGTCTGGTGGTGGAGCCAGAGCTGCGTATCAGGTTGGTGTTTTAAGAAGAATTGCTGAGATTTCAGCCAAAAAATCCCCTAAGTGTCCATTTGATATTCTTTGTGGAGCATCCGCGGGCGCGGTAAATGCTGCCGCGATTGCCTCACGTTTTTATGACTTTCACCTCGCGGTTCAGGGATTAGATCGTATCTGGGCTAATATGCTTGTTCACCATATCTATAGAACCGATGTTGTGAGTTTTATAAGAATTACATCGGCATGGGCTTCTGACCTTGGGCTTGGTGCTATTATCGGTGCCGGTAAGGTAAAAAGCCTTTTAGATACGACCCCTTTACAGCTTTTAGTAAAGAAGGTTCTGACATTCGATATTGTAAATGAAGCAATTTTAAACGGTGATTTAAGGGCTATCGCGGTTACGGCAACCAGCTACTCAACCGGGAAGGCGGTTACGTTCGTGCATGGTGTTGAGGGTCTTAAGCCATGGAGCAGGGTTAGAAGAATAGGTATACTGCAGCCTATAAATGTTGAACATGTATTGGCCTCCTCCGCGATTCCGCTTCTCTTTCCCGCAATAAAGGTTGGAAATGAATATTACGGTGACGGTTCTATCAGATTCCATACGCCACTCTCACCCGCTGCAAGGCTTGGGGCGAAGAAGATTATTGCCGTCGGTGTAAGACATTCAAAAGTAGAGGTACCACCTGATGTGTCGATAGATTATAACTACCCGCCGGTTGGGCAGATGGCTGCGATACTTCTAAACTCAATATTCCTCGATAATATGGATGCGGACTGGGAGAATCTTTTGAGGGTAAATGAGTTATTGAAAAGAGGTAGCGGTGCGGCAAATCTCGCCGGTAGAGGAGAGGCGGGAATTATTTCTGGTTGTTTGATTAGTCCAAGCGAGGATATTGGCTTGATTGCGGCAGAGTATGAAAAGAGACTCCCACTCACTATTCGTTATTTTTTGCGCGGGCTCGGTGTCGGGAAGGAGGAGGGGACCGATTTAATCAGCTATCTCCTTTTCCACGCGGATTATACCAGGACACTCATTGACCTCGGTTATCATGATGCCTGCGCGATGGATGATGAAATCGAGACTGTGCTGATGTCATCCTAAGGCGATGATTCGTCATTCCGAGGCGACTATTCGTCATTCCGAGCCCCCACGTCATTGCGAGCGAAAAAAGCCTTCAGCCCCCAGGCGAAGCCGTGGGGGGAAGCAATCTCTCCGAAGTGATTGCGGAGCCTGTCCTGAACGCAGTGAAGGATCCCCTTCGGGCCTCCTCGCAATGACGGAAGAGATCCCCGTTTTCACGGGGATGACGACTTTCGTCATTCTGAGGCGACTACCCATCACCCCGAGCGAAGCGAGGGATCTCAGCGCGAGATTGCTGCCAAAGCCTTGGGTTAAAACCCTCTTGATAAAAGGCGTACTTTGACTAAATATGACATTTACGCTCGGGAAAAGAGCAAAATATCTAGTAGAGCGTATCAAAAGTTTTGCACATTACGTCGTCATTCCCAGTATGTAGAAAGTACACAAAACTTATGAAACACTCTACTAGATTGGGAAACATTCCCTTTTAAGCCACTTCCATATTCTTTACAGAGGGCTTCTCAAATAATATAAACCCGGCTAATGAATGCCTTTAAGCGAGAATCGAACTTATACACAAAAGATGAACTTAAAACGATAAAAGCTGAGTGGTCTAGGGATAAGGCAATAATTGACGCTGATCCAGCTTATTCTTATTATTGGGATCGAGATGCTGAATATGAAAAATATCTTCATAATTCGAATTTAAGGGCTCTATTTCGACATGCTGCAAAATTATACAAACAGTATCAAGAAAATGATTATCAGCATCTTTATCCAGACGAAATACCTTTAATTACTGATGTATATAGGAGGATTTTAGAAAATGGATATTACTCGGAATCAAAAAGTAAAGAGAAGAGAGCCAGACTCTGGCTTGCGAAAGCGGTCTCAAGGCAATACTACCTCAAATACAAAAAAAGATAATGTTGATGATTATTCAATAATAATCGATGGTAAAAAATATGAAATGGCGGAAGATCTAAGGGATCTTCCTGAAATTGATTATAACGATCCAGACGTTAAAAAATGGTGGAAAGAAGAAGAAGGAGAATTCAGGAGGAGACATCCAAATCTTACCCATGAAGAAGCAATGAAGATTGCGGAAGAGAATCTGAAGAAGATACGTAAAAAATTAAATCTAAATAATGTCTAGAACGGAATTTTCGAATTTTCTCTTTGTGATTGCATTCAAAAATATTGCGGAAGGAATTATATAATGCGCGTTATTGAACTTGTTAAGAATGGTCCACCGGAAGGTGCGTTTAAGATCAGTGAGAGAGCCCTCCCTGCTCCTGGACCTGATGAAGTAAAGATCAGGGTTAAGGCATTTGGAATCAATTTTGCCGATGTGCTGGCAAGGCTTGGCTTCTATCCCGATACGCCACCACTGCCTGCAATACTTGGTTATGAGGTGGTTGGGCATGTCACGGAGGTGGGAGCAAACGTAAAGGATCTGAAAAGGGGTGACCATGTTCTTGCTGGAACCAGATTTGGTGGTTACGCGGATGAAATTCTTACGCAATCTTTCGCGGCTGTAAAAATCCCGGATGAAATGAATGACGCGGAGGCGGTTGCACTTCCAGTGAATGGAATAACCGCTTATCACTGCCTTGCCGAGGCTGTTAAAATCAGAAAAGGGGACAGGGTTCTTGTGCATGCTGCCGCAGGAGGGGTTGGATCAATCGCAGTTCAGCTTGCGAAATATTTGGGGGCTGAGGTTTATGGCACATGTGGCTCTGACGATAAGATTCCTGTCTTGAAATCGCTTGGTGTCGATTACGCGATAAATTATAACAAGCAGGACTACGTAAAAGAGATCCGAAAACTCACCAAGGGGAAAAAACTTGATGTTATTCTCGACTCCCTGGCCGGGCCGAATATTCCAAAAGAGATGAGAATCCTTCGAGCCGGAGGACGTCTAGTTGTCTTTGGTGTTGCCTCAATCATGGGTGCGAGAGGGAAAAATATTCTTAAGCTTTTATGGATATGGTTTAGGGCAAAAAGGTTTATGGCCTTCGATCTTCTAAAGGCGTCCAAGAGTGTGATCGGTGTTAATATGCTACGTCTTTCCGAGCAGCGCCCGGAGCTTATGGCTGAAGAGATGAAAGAGCTGATGGAGCTCTACAAAAAGGGTGTTTTCAAACCGTTGGTTAAACATACCTTTAAATTTGATCAGATCTCCGAAGCCCACAAACTTCTGGAGAGTAGAAAATCCATCGGAAAGATCGTCGTTACAACAGATTAGTTTTTTCTGATTTGCCAACTAACAGATTCATGATAGAAATGCCTCTACTGGAGGATGGAGTATGAGGCAAAAAGAAAATTTATTAATTATATTTTTTACTGTAGTTTTTCTTGCTGGTTGTTCAAAGGTGGTGACAAACAATCCTGCCGAAAATATTCTGGATGAGATTGTAAAGCGTGGAGAGTTAAGGGTTGGACTAAATGCCGGTTACTATCCGTTCGAGGTGCAAAACAATAAAGGGGAGATTGTAGGACTCGATGTTGCTCTAGCAAATGAGATGGCTAAAGAGCTTGGGGTAAAGCTTACAATCATCAATACCGCGTGGGATGGGATTATTCCGTCACTGATGTCAAAAAAGTTTGATCTGATCGCAAGTGGTATGACCATCACGCTTGAGAGGGCGAAAAAGGTCTCCTTCTCGGATCCATATTTCTTTACCGGACAGACCGTGCTTCTTAATAAAAAATATCTCGGGAAGATCACAGAGGTGTCGCAGTTAAATTCTCCTAGCTATACGGTTGTCGCGATGCTTGGAACTACGGGAGAGTTTGCGGTTCAAAAAAATCTTCCAAAGGCGAAGATCAAGGTCTTTAAGGGGGAGGCGGATGCTGCTCAGGAGGTTGCCTTTGGAAGGGCAGATGCCTTTGTTTATGACCAACCTCTGGTATTAAACTATTATAATAAGTTTAAGGATAAGACGTATACACTCCTAGAACCATTTACGTTTGAACCTCTTGGTTTCGCAGTTCGTCGTGGTGATCCGGATTTTATTTTATGGCTGAATCATTTTGTGAGACAGGTAAAGGGTGACGGGAGGCTTCAGGCAATGGTCGACAAGTATATGAACAACCCTGGTTGGCTTGAGTAGATGGGTGTATCCAATACTCCATCTATTTTATTATCAAGACCAGTAAGGCTCACTTTTGTAATATTAATTTGCTCCGTCGTAAGCTGGCTTTTAATGAGGAGCTTTGCCTACCACTGGCAGTGGGAGACGATTCCTAAGTGGACTATTGTTATAAAACGAGGGCTTATTACTACACTGATTTTCAGTGTGGCTTCGGTTTTTTTCGCTTCCATTATTGGAACACTTCTTTCGCTTCTTTCAATCTCTAAGATTCCGATTGTCAGGGATATATATGCTGTTTTTATCGAGGTTGTCAGGAATACCCCGCTTCTTGTGCAGATCTTGATCGGTTATTTTGTAATTGGTTCGGTCTTTAATCTGTCGGCCATAGTTGCAGGCATCGCCGCGCTCTCCATTTTTACAAGCGCCTATATAGCCGAGATAATCCGCGGAGGGATAGAATCCGTGGATAAGGGGCAGAGGGAGGCCGCGTACACGCTTGGGATGAGTAGCGCGCAGACCACCTGGCTTATCGTTATGCCTCAGGCAATAAGGATCTCACTTCCATCTTTAACGGGGCAGCTTGTTTCGACGATAAAAGATTCCTCGCTCCTTTCGGTGATAGCGGTTCAGGAGTTGACGCTTGCAACCCAGCAGGCAATTTCAAATAGCGCTGCCTCGTTTGAATTCTGGATCATGAACGCGATTCTATATTTCGTAATCTGTTTTCCGCTCTCCAGGTTAGTTGGTTTAATGGAAAAGAGGATGAAGGCGAGGGTTTCATGAGCCGCCTTATCGTAGAGCTAAAAAATGCTCACAAGATATTTAATAACAACGTTCACGCGTTAAGAGGGGTCGATTTTGAGGTGCAAGAGGGGGAGGTGGTCGCCCTAATTGGTCCAAGTGGCTCCGGAAAATCAACGCTTCTTCGCTGTATTAATCAGCTCGAAAGATTGGATGATGGGAAGTTGTCTCTATGGGGAAAAGCGTTTGGGCCCCGGGAGACCATTCCCAAAAATTTAAGACAGAATATGGGCATGATCTTTCAGCATTTTAATCTCTTTCCCCATCTTTCAGTGAAACAAAATATAACAGTTCCTCTAAGAGCGGTGAAAAGGATTCAAAAAATAGAATCAGACGAGATTGCGGAGGAGATGCTGAAAAAGGTTGGCCTCTTTGATAAAACCAACTCATTTCCACATCAGCTCTCCGGTGGCCAGAAGCAGCGGGTGGCGATTGCGAGATCGCTTGCAATGTCGCCAAGGCTTATGCTCTGTGATGAACCCACCTCCGCGCTCGATCCAGAATTGGTGCAGGAGGTTGTTCAGGTCTTAAGAAGGCTTGCGGATGAAGGGATGACGATGATTCTAGTTACCCATGAATTGGGTTTGGCAAGGAACAGGGCCCAGAGGGTTGTATTCATGGAGGCTGGTAAAATTATTGAAGAGGGGACTCCTGAAAGGCTCTTCAATTCCCCGTTGCATGAGAGAACAAAGGGTTTTATTTCGCAGGTTTTGAGGTGAAAATCTAGTAGAGTGTTTCGTAAATTTTGCGTGCAATCGTCATTTCGAGCGACCCATGTCATTCCCGCGAACGCGGGAATCTGGATCCCCGTTTTCACGGGGATGACACAAAATGCAGGATTCCGGCATTAAAAATACTGGTATTGACCCCGAGGCAGATATAGACTAGACTTAGACTAGTCTATATGGAGGAAACGTGAAAAAGATAGGTTCATATCAGGCGAAGACGAATCTACCAAAGTTGCTGGAAAAGGTAAGCAAGGGCGAGGAATTTACGATTACTAAGCATGGAGTTCCAGTGGCCCAGCTCATACCAATTTCACGGGCCAAACGTAGGGACATGCAATCTTCTATAGAGAAAGTGCTAAAATTTCGTGGGGATAGGTCATTGGGGGGTTTAAATGTCCGAGATTTAATCAAAGAAGGACGTAAATATTGAATAAGTTTGTCTTGGATTGTTCTGTCACTATGGGCTGGTGTTTTAGGGAAGAGTCTGATTCTTACGTTGCAAAAATATTATATTCATTTGAGGATGCTGAAGCGGTTGTACCATTTCTTTGGTGCTACGAAGTATGTAATGTTTTGACTTTAGCTGAACGAAAAAAACGAATTAGCACAACAGAGGCAACTAGATTCTTATCAATTATTACTGAGTTGCCAATTATAATCGATGAAAAATCAGATGTTATGAAGGATATTTTAGTACTTGCTCGTCACCATGAAATATCCGCGTATGATGCCGCATATTTGGAATTAGCGTTAAGGCTTGGTCTTCCATTAGCGACGTTAGATCGTGGATTGACAGCGGTTCTCGAAAAAACTGGGATCAAAAAATATTAAACCTTTACACTAAACCTCTCTTTTGCTTTTAAATCCAGGACAAATGCTGCGGATAGATTGTTTAATTTTTCAAGGTCTTTAAGATTTATCATCTCAACCGGTGTGTGCATGTATCTGTTTGGGAGCCCGAGTGTAACAGTCGGGACCCCCTTGTGAACCGTGAAGACCACATCGGCGTCCGTATATGTTCTTGAGCCATTTGCCTCTCTCTGAACCTCTATCCTCTTTTTCTTTGCCACACCCTCCAGTCTGCTGAGAATCGCTGGGTGGTTGACTGAACCAAATGTCAGTACCGGGCCCTTTCCAAGCTTTACATCCCCGAACTCTTTTGGATCGATGCCGGGTGAATCGGTTGAATGGGTGACATCAACGACGATGGCTAAATCTGGATTTATATTTTGCGCGGCCATTCTTGCGCCCCCTTGGGTGATCTCCTCCTGTACCGCGCTGACCGCGACAATGCATGCCCTTAGTTTTTTCTTCTCCTTTGCACAGAGTCGTAACGTCTCTGCCGCGGTAAATGTTCCGATCTTGTTGTCAAAGGCCCTTCCTACGGCAACCTCTCCCTTAAGCATCTCGAAGTCATCGATGTATGTGATTGGGTCGCCGATTTTGACCAATTTCTCTGCCTCTTTTTTGGAGGAGACGCCGATGTCTATGTATTGCTCGTGAAGCTTGGGTTGCTTAGGTGGGGTGTCAGCCTTGTACCAGATGTGAATTGCCGTTGCCCCAAGAACACCTTTTAGCGGGCCGTTTTTTGAATGGATTATCACACGCTTTGCCCTTGAGACCGTGAAATCGAGGCCTCCGATTGCCTTCGGGTATATAAATCCTTTGTCATCGATGTAATTAACCATCATGCCGATTTCGTCGCTATGACCTGCAATAAAAATCTTAGGGTCTCCATCCGGATTTAAAACAGCGAACGCGTTTCCATATGAATCTATAAACGTTTTGTCCGCAAATGGCTTAACGTAGTCGAGCCACACCTTGGTTCCCTTTGTCTCAAAACCGGAAGGTGAGGGTGTTGTAATTAATCTTTTAAGAAAATCGAGTGATTCTTTTCTCATGTTTGTGACTCCTTAGGAAAAAATTGGTTTTTTATGACTGGCCCTGACGATGGTTTTGATATTTCCGCGGACACTGAAATCCCCAACAACCTCTATTTCTATTGGGTCAAGAAGGTTTATTAAATCGTCCAAGATAATATTTACTACATCCTCGTGAAAAATCTTCTGGTTCCTGAACTTGTTTATATAAAGTTTAAGTGACTTCAGCTCTAGGCATTTCTGATCCGGGATGTATTTAATATTTATGGTTGCGAAGTCCGGGAAACCAGATCTGGGACATAAGCAGGTGAATTCAGGGCAGGAAAACTCCACCCAATATCTTCTAATCTTCGTTCGATTCTCAAACGATTCTAGTTCACTGTTTTTTATTAACTCTTCCCCGTAAAGCATCTATGAATATTTAGCAGATTAAATGGTTGTTAGGCAACTTCATCCAGAGATAGAGGCAATTAATGAATTTATGAGAACAGAAAATAGAAGTTTAGAAACTGTTATTCTTGTCTTGTATGATTCCAGTACTTTTGGAGTTTTTCAAAGAATTTTTCAGGAGACCTTTCAAGATGACGCTCATTAGAAAATCGGAGTCGAAGAATAAAAGAATAAGATGATGGATATGGGAGTCAAATCTTGAACTCTACAAACAATATATAGTTTCTTTTAAGATATTGTGGGATAAGGGGATGTATTTTTTCTAAAAAAATCTGCGATTTCTTCCTTGGTTTTCAGACTCTGAGCTGCATCCAAAACTAGTTTTTCAAATTCATCTTCATCTGCGGTTACCTTGAGGCCATTTACCTGAAGAAATACAGAGGCAGTAAGAGCAGCGATACGCTTGTTCCCATCGTGGAAGGCGTGGTTTTTTACTAAGTGGGAAAGATAGGTAGCAGCCATTTCGTACAAGTCTTTATGAAAACACTCTTCGCCGAAACCTGATTCAGGTTGTGCAAGGGCAGAGAGAAGAAGCCCGTCGTCTTTAACGCCATGAGAACCACCGAATTTATCAATCTGAAGTTTATGTAGTGCTATGACTTGATCAATGGTGAGAAATTTAGGTTGCATATTATTTAGCTAAATTCTTCATCATTTTTCCATAACGTTTATTAACATCTCCAGCAGCTTTTGTGACCTCTTCATCACTGGCCCTGGGTGCTTTCTCTCTGAGAAAGCGGATGTTTAAACCATCTTCTTTTGGAATGACTTCGATTTGCGTATTGCGATCAAGTTTATAGAGTTCAGCAATAGGTTTGTCTATGATAAAGCCTAAGCTTCCGCCAATTGCAGTTAAATTTTTTTTCACAACCGTCACCTCTATAAAAATTATACCCAAATATAATGATGGTTACAATGGTTATTATATAATAAAAATAATATCAGTAATATCGATTAGTTGGGAACTCATTACGCTATGAAATTAACCATTTTAACCGTTTATTGAATGCGACTGGCTTATTATGCATTTCTACTCTCCATGCTAACGTTATCAATAACAATGGCGCCAACCCGAATCCTGCATAAATTCTGAAACCAGTTAAAATCATTCAGCTATTAAAATTTAAAAAGTGAATCGCAAATTCTAACTCGTCATCCCGGCGAAAGCCGGGATCAGCACAGCTTATATGGATTCCGGCTTTCGCCGGAATGACATCAAAATGCAGGATTCGGGGCCAATCCTACCATGAATTTGTGTCCGGTTTGCCTAGTTGGTATACCATACTCACTCAATTTCATCTTTGAAATAGAATCCACAAATAAAAACTGGAGTGCATATGAGGTTGTTTTTTTCTACCTTCATTTCTTTTGTACTTTTTTCTTTTCAAGCCAACGCTACAGCACCAATAAATGCTTGTCGTGTTAATACAGAGACCATTCAAAAATATGGAACATTAATAAGCAACGCTGGATGCGTCATCTCAAAAAATGAAAATGGTAAGATTAGCTTTCTGATGGTTTTAAATGACAATGGACCAAATGATAATGGTTGGGCATTCCCGGGTGGAAAACCGAGTACTAACGCAAATGACCTTAAGGAGAAGGGCTCTCTTCTACAGCCCTCCAGCCTTCAGTATGAAGAACCTGCAGTATGTACAGCATCCAGAGAGGCGAGAGAAGAGACTGGAAGTGAGGTAATTGTTGGAGATTTGGTCGATAAGCAGGATAAATTTATCGCATTTAATTGCTACTTGTTACAACCTGACAAAGTCTCAAATAAGGGTAATCCAGAAGAGATTAAAGAAATTAAATGGATTAGCTTTGATGAAATAAAATGGAATAAAGTAAAATTACGTTTTCAAAGTAATTTAAGTATCGCCACTGCAGCTACCAAGCAAATTCAGAACAAAAAATAATTCAAAACAATTCTTAATCGTTTAAAACTGGACTTTTCAGCCTGTATTTAATATTTATGGTTGCGAAGTCCGGGAAACCAGATCTGGGACATAAGCAGGTGAATTCAGGGCAGGAAAACTCCACCCAATATCTTCTAATCTTCGTTCGATTCTCAAACGATTCTAGTTCACTGTTTTTTATTAACTCTTCCCCGTAAAGCATCTATGAATATTTAGCAGATTAAATGGTTGTTAGGCAACTTCATCAAGGGTATCCATGATTATGAATTGTTGATGGTGATATGGGTCTTCGACCAGGTATCTGTGTTTAAACTGCTCTACCAGTCTTATTCCGGAGGTCTTAATCCTTTCTCTCTTTATATTCTCAAAGGTGTGTTCAGGCACAATCCTTAGCTCCATTGGCCCGATCTTGCCGGCAGATCTTAATTTTCCATAATCGGGGTTAATCTTTTGAAGTCCCTTATCAGCAGTATTCAAAAAATCCCTCCATTCGGGGGGCCCGATTCCATCCTGGTGTTCGAATATCCCCGCCAGCGCGCTTTTCCCGAATTTGTTTGTAGTGGGGTGGAATTGAAAATACTGAACATACCGGTGGTATTTTCTTATTGCCAGCCGTACCGCCTCTACAAGCTGATACTCGTAAATATTCGCGCCCTGCAGGTTGAGGTTTTGTGATATTTTGTTTAAAAACCTGACCATCGGGGCTTTTTCATAATGCCCAACGCATTCGATCAGGTCCTCCAGATTATATCTATAGAAGCCGCTCGCAGTTGTAATGATCAGACCATACCTCTCTCCAGTCTCGAGTTCATGCGCAAGTTTGGTTTCTGGGTTGGGAAGATCTTTTTGAGCTTCAGGTATGAATTCATAAAAGTTGTTTGTGATTGCCAGGCATCCCCAGCTCCCTTCAGCATCCAATGTTATCGAGTATCTTCCCTCGGATGAGTGGAGTCCGAGGGCCCAGATTGGCAGATCTCCAAAGTAGTTTGGAAAGAGTTCGAGCGGGAGGTTCAAGGTTCCAACCTTCCATGTCGCTATAACGCAGAGCTTAGGCCATATATCTACTGGCCTGAGTGTTCCTGTCTCTTTCATGATTCTTTCAAGCTGCGCGGCTCTTTTTGGGCTTTGTAATTTTTTTGCCTTTTTTCTCAGGGCCGTTTTTATCTTTTCAGGAATATTCAACCCTTCGTCGATTACCCCGGTACGGATCTCTTCTATAAATTGTTCCTTCTTGGCGTTCAGAATCCTTCCCATGTAGAGCATTATTATTGGATTTGATCCTATAATGAACGAGACATCCTCCTGAATGGCAAACCGTACCAGTGCGTAATATTTTTCATCTATTGTTTGAATCTGGTAAGCCTCCCAGGGTGCAGCGTAGGTGCTCGCGAGCAGCTTCGACTGTTTTTCCGCTATTAAACCGCTGTCCGATCCGCATGGCACCCCTAGATCCGTAAAAAATTCGGATACGGGTGAGTAGAATGGAAATATCTTTCCACGAAGAATCCCTGGGTTGTGCTTAAAGAGATAGCCGTAATAATACCCCCATATCTGTTTGTGATGTTTATAAAAGGTTTTGGTGACCGGGATATATTTGGGAGTCGCGGTTGTGCCGCTAGAGAGGTGAAAAGCTATTACCTTCTCCTTGGCGCTGAAGAGCGCCTGAGTTTCTCCTTCACGCACCGCCTCTATATATGGTTCAAATTCAGAATAGGTTCTGATAGGGACAAGCCTTTTAAAATCCTCTCTGGTTTTTATCTCTGAAAATTTATGTTCTCTTCCGAAATGTGAATTCGCGTTTGTTTTTATAAATTTCATTAACAATTTAAATTGCACTTCATTACATGTGGAACAGAGTCTGCGGTACTTAGCGACCACCAACGGGGCGAGGATCCAGCCTGCTAGCGTTATCACTAAGCGGATCATTGAAGTGGCTCCATGAGAAAGATGCTCATATAAGTATAAAATGGCTACGATTATTTTGGAATTAAAACCTTACGGTAAATATCTATTATGATTTTTGAGCTATAAATCGCATTTCTATGCGTGGTTGTTAAAGTACTACTTTAACGTTATTCCGAGCCGATGCGTCATCCCCGTGAAAACGGGGGTCTGGATTCCCGCGTTCGCGGGAATGACCCCAACCGGTTTTAACATTTCTTCATAATTTTTACTGTTCAGTATCTTAGAAACCAGCCGATATGAGTCAGTGATGGGAACGCCACTTAAAAAACCGGTTGTAGGATATGAGGGACCAAAAAGCCCTGAAGCTTTAATGATGCAGTTGATTGAATTTCAGGGGGATTTGACGCTTGAGCACAGCACTGTGCCGCTGTATGGGATCATAGTTGATGGTGCCCTCTCCCTCTTTGGAGCAAAAAGGGTTGGGTTGGCAGTTGTTGATGGGGGGTCTCTAGTGGTTAAGGCCGCCCGCGGTTTTGATCCAAAGCAGATTCAAGTTCCGCCATATGATCGTTTATGGGGCTTAATGAAGGAGTGTCATCAAGGTGGTAGAGGAAAGCTTTCAACCCCCTCAAGCAGTGTGTCCGGTGTAACGTCACTGCAAAAAGAGGGTGTGCTGACCGCGCCGTTAAAGCAAAACAACAGATGTTTTGGTGTCCTTCTTATCGAAGGCAACTATGCTCAAAAGGAGTTTGAACTCTTTAATCTCTTTGCCAATCAGGCATCGATTGCTATTGAGAATGCCAAGTCGTTTGAGCGTCTACAGGGGGGGGCTGCAACATACACTGATGCTCCATCATCTTCCGTGACGCCAATAAAGGTTCCAACGATATCGGCAACGGATAATCCACCAAGCGGCGTAACCCTGGATCAGGTTGTTGCGAAGTTCGAAGCAGAGGTGATTAACAAGGTTATTGCCCAGCATCACGGTAATAAAACATTGGCTGCCAAGTCTCTCGGGATTACGAGGGGCACACTCTACAATAAATTGAACGCCGCGAAGTAAAAATATCTACTTCTTAAAATTAGAACCGCGTAAAAAATTTTCTATGTCTGTGTCCTTTTCAAAAATCCGGGTTTGGTGAATAAAGTAGTTGAGGATCTCTGCCTTATTTGTGAATGTGAAGAGTGGAAGGATTACCTCTTTCGGATATTCCGGGCCCAGCATCGCTATTGTCCCACTGTCGAGCCATCTGACCGATGTTATCGTCTTCCACGCTAGCGTGCGTCTGCCGGTGAGCGAGGAGATTGTGATCTGATCCTGGTCTAGTTCTACCCTCGATTTTAGGGAGTAAATAAACGCTGAAAATATAAATGATTGTATTAAAAGTAGAGTCAGGTCCACCAGCGATATTGGGGGTTTTACCAGGAAGAAGATTGCGTAGAGGGTAAAAAGTGAGACGACAAGGCCTGCCCGAAACCAGATCGATCTAAATCTGTGTTTCTCGTTTTGACGAAGGGCATCAGCAAGAAAAAGGGAGGTAACTATACCAGCTATTCCACCAAGGCTGAGCAGTATTGAGCTAATCAGGTTTTCTTTCTGAAGGAGCTCTCCACGGATATGGATTACAAATGTGATAACAGATCCAACTATCAGGAGGGTAAACACCCAGAGTGTTCTGACCCTTGCTCTCAAAGGAGGATTTATTGAGCTCATGATTTTCGGGAGGCTAGCAACTAAAGCCCTACAAGACAATGAAATTAGAGAGGAAGTTGCTTGACCTGCATGTGTGAATTCCCTAACATTGTTAGGAGAAAGGGCAAGCCTATGAATAAATCACAGCTGATAGAGCGGGTTGCAGAAAAAGGAAATATCTCTCATAAGAAGGCTGAAGATCTGGTTGAGCTTATATTCCAGACTATGATTAACGCTTTGGCTAAGAACGAGAGGATTGAGATTCGTGGTTTTGGCTCTTTTGTTACAAAATCATACAAACCCTACACAGGCAGGAATCCACGCACGGGTGATAAAATCTCTGTTGCTCCAAAGCGACTCCCATTCTTCAAGGTTGGTAAAGAGCTCAAAGAGCGTGTTGATGCCTCATAAAATGGGGGGTAGTTTGTGAAGCTCCTCACCCAATGGAGTCAGTGGTTACCTAATATAATCTTCATTGAAATAGCCGTTATTGTCATTGCCGGTACCCTTCTTTTATCGCTATTGACGTGGAAGTGGGTAAGGCGGTGGTGGAAAAGAGCGCCTACGCCAGACGAGTTTCACCTCTACCACGATTTACCATCGGCCGAGGCCTTCCTCGATGACTGGACAATGACAAAGCCGGCAAAAATGGAATCAGCCACGCAAAATATTCCACCTGCAAATAACGACACCTGGATAGTTTCAAGGCCCACTCCTCATTGCGAGCCCCCACGTCATCCTGAGCATTCACGTCATCCTGAGCATCCACGTCATCCTGAGCATTCACGTCATCCTGAGCATTCACGTCATCCTGAGCATTCACGTCATCCTGAGCGGAGCGAAGGATCTGTTCGTCATTGCGAGGAGGGGCGAAGGGGATCCTTCACTGCGTTCAGGACAGGCTCCGCAATCTCCTCCGAAATGATGCCCCAAGGTGTGAAGGTCCAAAGACCCAATGAAGCATTTCCTGGCGAAGAGATTGATACTGTTTTAAAGACGATAATTCATGTCAAGAAGGATCTCAGGGAGAAAAACGAGGAGATTGATCATCTTTCAAAGAGACTCGGTAAGCAGCAAACGGTGAATAAATTCGCGATAAAAGAGAAGCTTCTGGCCATAAGAAAGTCGGAGCTGCATAAAAGGGCCCTTGAACAGGAGGTCAGAAATCTGGAGTTGGAGAGGGAGAAGGTCTATTCAGAGATGAAGGAGCAGGAGGCGAAAAACCTCCTAGAGGCAAAAGAGAAGATAGAGCTTGCGGGTAGGCTCGCCGCAAAAGAGAGGGTGATGGCGGAGCGGGAGAGCGAGCTAGAGCTGAAGGCCCTTGAGAGTGAGATGCGAAATCTCGAGGAGGAGAGGGACAAGGCCTACGAGAGGGCCAAGGAGAAAGAGTTAGAGGCTTTTATAGCAGCGAAGAATAAGACACAAAATATCAAAAGGGGTGATTTAAAAATCGGTTATAGGATTAATTTCTCCAGATTAACATCGGCGTTTTCAAAATTCAGGCTTATTTTTAACCTTGATAATTTCAAAAGGGCTCCAAGACGGGAAAGGGTCGAGAAGAAATTCGAGGTAGCTTTTCCCACGGTAAATCGTCATTGCGAGGAGGGGCGAAGCCCCGACGAAGCAATCCCTCCCGTTGAGATTCCTTCGCCTTCGGCCCGGAATGACGTAGACGTCATTGCGAGGAGGCCCGAAGGGCCGACGAAGCAATCTCCTTCGAAGGATGGCAGAAAAACCATTTCAGTGACAATTCCACCGGAATTAATGAGTTAGATTCCGGTAAACAATCATCCCCGGATTAAAAAGATATAGTAATATTAATGGGTTGCATGTGCGTGCGTGTGACGCGAATTGGTACTTGACATGGTAGGATAAAGTAGTACTATTGGTAGTATGAAATCATCCGGTGCCAAAAAAGCAAGTATTACCTTGCCCAGTGAATTAGAGAAGGCCCTGAAGCGGCTTGCCCAAAAGGAACATAGAACCTTGAGTGGCGTTATTCAGGAAGCTACAAGATACTATATGAATGTGCGTAGATTTGAAGCCATTCAAAGTGAGCTGGCTATTAAAGCTTTGCAAAAGGGAGTGAAATCTGAAGATGATGTTGAAAAATTAATACATGAATTAAGAGCTTCGAAGTAACAATGATAGTGGTTTGTGATACAAATGTTTTGATCTCTTCTTTTATTTTTCCTGGCGGAAAGCAAGATAAAATTTTTAGAAAAATTATTTCTGGGCGCTTTAAACATGCCATTTCTCCAGATATTATAACAGAGATTAAAAGGGTTTTGACTGAGAAATTCGATATTGAAAAAAATACATTAGAGCAATTTCTTGAGTTGCTGCTTAGCGTAAGTAACTTAGTATATCCTTCAGAGCGAATAGATATTATTAAGGCTGATCCTACTGACAATAGAATTCTTGAATGTGCGATTACAGCTGACGCTGATTATATTATAACCGGTGATAAAAAACACATTATTCCATTAAAAAAATATAATGGTATAAAAATAGTATCTCCAGCGGATTTTGCTAATATTTTTCAACTACTTTGATTTTGGGCTGATTAAGTGTAGTGACTACAGTGTAGTCGGATTTTATGTTTTTTATCAAGAACGAAAAGAAAAAATGACGGCGCTCGCCAATGACAAAGAGATCCTTCGCTCCGCTCAGGATGACGTGGTGGCTCGCAATGACGATTAATCAGTTGTTGAAGGCAGGCCTTCGAGTTCAGGGACCCTGATGGGGAGAGGGCGCATACCCTTTGATTGTAGTCTCCTGTTCATCTCAATTTGTCTCTTTATTCTGTATTGGAGGGTTGCTTCGGTTACGCCATTGGAAGCCACATCCATATAGGTGTTTGGAAGGAAGCCGGAGAGCTGGTCGTATTTTGTAATGCTGATTCTTGTCTTGGGGGCATCGAACTTTTCAACAACATGAATTCTCAGTCTAAATCTCCCTTCCTCTGGAACGGTGTCTCCGCCAAATGTGTCTGTATAGAGATCGGAGTGATAGTTAATCCAGTCGGTTTCGATAAGACCGCTGTTTTTGTCGACGGCTTTTAGTGGAAACTTTTTTACTGTTGCGATTGTTGCAAACCATGTCTCTCTGAAATCCGCGTCTGTGAGCATCACAGATGGTTTTAGGATTGGTCCTTCGGGTTTCCGGGATGGGGTTCCGCAGCCGGTGATGAAAATAATTCCAATAAAGAGAAAGATAATCTTCTTCATGGGAGAAAGTCTCCAGGTTTTTTGATTTTGTCCGGAAGATATTTGTCGATGACGTAGTTTAAACCATGCTTTGCAAGTGCCTGTTGCTCAGCGCGGACCCCCATTTTAAGGAGCTCATCGAATGCGTTGATCCATTGCTTGTGATGTTTAAAGAAAGGGTCGTTTTTTACTGCGTCACGCGCTCTTTTTATGTCTACATCCTTCAGTGGATGGGTAGGGAGTTTGTATTTTTTTATATCTTCCGGTGTGATGCCAAGGAATGTTGCGTCCGGAACACAGAAGAACTGGTTTATATGGGCGGCGTTTCCGGAGCCGACTTTTAATGTACGGTATATGTTTCCTATCCCGTATGGATCGCAGTCGACGAATGCATAGACGGGGATCTTCTTCTCTTCTGAGAGCCTGCGGATGAATCTTCTGCAGGCCCTTGTTGGAACACCCCCCATCGAGACAAGGATGCAGTTCGCTTTTTTCCAGTAATTGTGTTGAACGAGGCGCTGGAACATACCTGCGGTTTCGATGACCAGAATAAATTTTGCGTCGGTTTCGAAATTGAGATGCTCAACGGATATGGGGATCGAATATGCTCCCGATCCGAATTTGGTGCAGTCGATCTTCAGCGTTTTTCCGGTGTCGTTATCCTTGTCGACGACGATCAGGGATCCGGCAACCTCGCCCCCTTTTTCTTCGGGGATAAACCCAAGCTGTTCCCGGTTTACCATGTAGAGCGCCTCAATATCATCCATGACCGTATCGGATTCCGGCTGTTCATCGAAGCGCGCTTCGTCCCAGTTTTTTGAGATATAGTACATCTCTCTCTTACTTGCGAAATCATCGGTTTCTATAAGGGTTTTGGAGACAGACATCATGCGAAGTGTCTGGGCGAATGATTTTACAGTGTTGTAGGTAAGTGTGCGTGATTTGAATTTATTTCCGAGCTCGAAGTAGCCGATATTGGGTCTGTATTTGACGTTTTGTAGAGAGCGGACAGGAAATTTCATCTCAGGTTTGACCCTTTTGTCTATCTTCGCCTTCATTGACTGGGCAGTTTCTTTAATGGCCTTCAGTGGACTTGTAAGTAATTTACTAACCATGAATCTTTCCTTTTTCCAGCATTGTACGAAGATTTGTGACGATCTTTTGCTCCTCTTTTTCCGAAAAATTGAGCATCTCCCTTAGCGCTTCACCAATATGAGGTATGTATGTCTCGATATATCCCTTTTTCCTGCCCTCCTCCTGAGCCCTTCGTCTATGACTTAGGTATGTCGAGAGCTTTCGTCCGCACTCCTGAAGTGCAAGGCGGATCTCCTTTTTAATCTCCGGATAATCCGCGATTGCCTCTTTACTCTCTGATGTAAATGGAACCCAGACGGATGCTATATGCACGAAGATCGTAAGTGCTCCTATAGGAACAGAATCCCTCGGCTGTGTAAGGCCGTAATTTTTCCAGTCGGTAGTAACAACGCTTCTGGTAATAGAGCAAGCCCCAGGCTGATAGAGGAGGGGGACCCTGTTGGCAAACCGGAGAAGTGTGGTCGGCTCTTCCATTGACTGTTCCCCACCCCACGCGAGTCCAACCTCAATTATGAATGGGTTTCCACGATAGACCGAGGGTGGTCTGGATATTGCGGAATAGAAGTCCGCCTTCACCTCCCGCTCCAGACCTTTCAGGATTGAAGCCTCTCCGATTGGAGCCAGACAATCCGTAGCGGGGTTCATAATTTTTACCTGCTCAATTGCTCTATAGATACCCTCGGCGTTGCCTGCGGCAATATCAGCAGGTCTCTGGGAATGGGATACACCGGCTAATTTTAAAATTGCCCCGGCAATTTTAGGTGAGATGCGTGAAAAATCATTCTGCAGAAACGTTTTAACGTTTCTTGCGGTTGTTCCATGGAGCATTCTTAAAAAGATCCCTAATTCAACACCGTATGGATGTGGTTTTATCTCCTTTGGCTCCGGTGGCAGATGGGCGGTTTCTCTTGTATATACCAATTTTTCTCCATCGGGAGCGCAATATGTCATGGCGCAGTGTGGATTTGCGATCATGGTCTGGCGGATGTATTCGTCTACCGACTGGCGCCCCTTCTGATATTTTCCTTCAATCTCAAATTCTACCTCAGTTCCATGTGCTAGCTTCCACTCCATCTGCTCATTTTTGAGTACAACCGGCTGGTTCCTCTTCATGTCGAGCCGGAGTTCAAAAAAACAGGCATCTTTTTTCGATGATGTTTTTGAGATTATTTTTACAGGTTTGCCGGTCGTAATCTGGCCATACATGGCAGCCGCGGATATTCCGATTCCCTGCTGCCCGCGTGACATCTTGAGGGAATGAAACTTCGATCCATAAAGGAGTGAGCCGAATATCTGTGGTATCTGATTTTTTACAATTCCGGGGCCGTTATCTGTTACAGTAATTAAAAATCTATCCTTCTGGTCCTTAACCGGTTCTATTTTTACGGCTATCTCCGGCAATATCCTTGCCTCTTCACAGGCATCCAGCGAGTTATCAACCGCCTCTTTTACCGCAGTGAGTAGTGCTTTTCTCGGATTGTCAAATCCCAGAAGGTGTCTGTTCTTGGTGAAGAATTCAGAAACGGATATCGCCTGCTGCTTTTTGGCAAGCTTTTCCGCAATGCCTACGGTTTCGCGTGCAATGGCGTTTTTGTCATTGCGAGGAGCCGAAGGCGACGAAGCAATCTCTTCGGATGGCTTGCTTCGCTTCGCTCGCAATGACGGGGGCTTCGTTCGCAATGACATTTTTGGTTTCAATTTACCTGGGAGTGCTAACGATAGTTGTAAACTCTCTTTTTTATCACTTTTTTGCGGGTTTTTCTTTTTTTTTCCTCTAGTTGCCATTCCCTCCAACCTCAATTCTGTTCCATGAAAAATGAGTTAGCCTACGCGCGATCGTGCGCGACGAGAGGAGATTATAATCGAACATTGTTTGATTCTGATCAAGAGTAAAAACGCCGGCGGTCCAATAAAGTTTGTCATTCTCTGGCGTTAATGATGGATCTGGAATGATTGTTATCGGCAGCTGAGGCAGTGTGATTGTTTTTTGGGCTGCCGGAGAGACAACCGACCAGATAGTTTCGTGGATTTCACCCTCTTTTTTATGTCTGATGATCCGGCGCAGAGAGGTAAAACTAAGATCAGGTGTTGGGGAGATCCCTTGATTGTTTACGTCGGAGAGGGTTAAACCTGCTTCACTGAGAGTCAGATCTAGCGGCAAAAAGAATGAGTCAAAGAGAACCAGTTCATTCGTTTTTCTGGAAATAATACCTATTATTTTTGAGTCATTATCCTTGTCATCCTTGTTTTCAGGAAGATCAACAGCGGCCGCGACCACAATATCACTTGAATCCTTGAGTAATCCATCCTTTGTAACGCTGCTTAAATTCTTTTTTCTGAACCCCTCTCTTCTCTGTATAACTCGAATACCTGAAGGAATAAATTGCTCGCTTTTATTATCCAGATCCGCCAGTGAGATTAAAATCATGCTTCGTCCAACAGGTCTGTTCTTGACCTCAATCTCAATCTGATTGGATTTGATACTATTTGAGAGATCAATATTGAGTTCCTTATTCTTGTTGACCTCCTGATCAAGTTTTAATCCTATTTTTCTTACAACCAGCTGATCCAGAACGCGTTCAAAGGATCCGCCGCCAATTATCAGATCCATAGTTGAGGTAAACGGGATGTCTCCGCTCAGGGCAAGAAAATCCTGGTCTCTATCCTTTTTGATTCTTAACGAATAGTTTGGTTTGTAGAGTGAGACCGGTACCCATATATAGGACTCAACCTGTTCCGGGATGATAATATTGCATGGAACATCTCTTTCTCCGTACAGATCCATTTTGCAATCTGGACCAAGCAGTGTGCTCAGGTTAAAATTTACAACCTCGTCAAAGAAGAGAAGAGGGGTGACGAATGCGGCTGAAAAGATATCATCCCCATTGACCATCTGTTGCCAACCGGTGAGCTCACCATAAATCTCCACATACGCATTCCTGCCGGCCAGAGGGGTTAGTTTAATCTCTACCTCATCCACATCCATGTCATAAATTGTGTAAGCGTTAAATCCCTCTTTATACGCGGTTACGGTATAGGGAGGTTTTAAGAGATCGTCGGTAAAAATAACAACCCCATCCTGATCTGTGTAATCAACGTTATGTTCAAATGGGGTGCCAGGGGCATTTCCAACCATTACCAGCGAATCTTCCAGTGGGTTTCCATCCTGATCATGGATCGTAATCTGCAGCCTGTTTGATAAAAAAATCGATTTGATTGCCCTGATTAATGCATATGTCCTGTTACCTTCATGATCAGGAAGGTTGGATGCAGATACATTGGATGAAATGAGGACAAAACCCACCACAAAGGGAAGAAGACGTTGCATAACTACCCCTTAGGTTGTTTAGCGCCAAAATTCTCTCTTTTTAAGTTTCAGGCGAAATCACAAATTGGTCAATAGTTATAAAGAAGTCAAAGGGTTGTGACTTATTTCTCTTGACCAGATTGCAGGCTTAACGTAAGACAATTGAACATAGTGTCATTTTTTGTGGCGGCGTAGCTCAGTTGGTTAGAGCGAGCGACTCATATTCGCTAGGTCCGGGGTTCAAATCCCTGCGCCGCTACCAAATTTTCCCAAACACGTCATCCCAAGCTTGCGAAGCAAGCGTATGGGATCTCCCCGTTAAATTGCAATCAATTGCAATCAACCTCACTGCAATCATTTCTGCCTCGAACCCGCGTCATGCCCAGCCCGAAGGGCGTGGGCAACTCCCCACTTTCTCATACTCACTCCACTCTTTTGCAACCTCTTCTGCTAAAGCGTTTTGATATGCTTTTGCATAAACCTCAGTGGAGCTAGTCGTAAAATAAATGGTTCTACTGCTACGTTTATTGCTGATTTTCCCAGCGAAAATGTAATCCTTATTTAAAGTTCGCCTTTAATCAAATAGATTCTAATTCAATTAGGTCAAAAAATTAGTTATGCTTTAGCGGGTCTTTTAGGCTGTTGCATAACTATCTGAAAACACAGTGTATTTCTATTCTTATTTTAACAATAAAACCCATTGAAGTTTTGTGGGTTTTGTTAATGAAATGGTCTTTAGGCTTCTTTTGGAGGTAGTTTTCTTCCAGTTAGCTTCTCATAGGCGATGTCAAAGGCATTATTGTGAGATAACTTAGGATTTTTTAAACGCAATAGCTCTTTATAATCCACTATCTCATCGAAGTCTTCTGCACTTATGAAGCCATACTTCTTAAATGATTCTAGATGTTGTTCTTTTAAATATTTGCGTATTTTAGGATCGCTGTAGTCAGAGTCGACCTGTTTATTAAAGTTAGAAACAATATTTGTATCTCTTAAGTTAGTATCTTTTTTTGTATCTCCGGTAAGTTTGCCTTTTAACGATTTTTCCGAGGTGGAGCCTGATCTTTTTTTCGTCTTCTTTTGAGCTTGAATAGTATCCATTTTCTAATACCCCCTTAAAAGCTTTGGTAATTATTATATCTTCATCTTTGTAAAGAAAATAAAGTTCGTTATCCTGTAAAAGTCTATATAAATGAGAAGCAAATCCATAAAGTGCTTGAAGGTTTTTATTATATAGAAATTTTTTATATGCAAACCATCTGTCGACATAATATTCGTAGGCTGGGTCTGAGTCAACGCTCTGCTTGTCTCTTAACCACTGCTCTTTAATTAGTTTCAATTCTTCTTCAGTATAAAAAGGGAGTGCTTTTTTGCGAGGAGACATAGAGGTGCTTATAATGTTTTATTTTTCTTTTGTAAATTTGCTCTAGTACTACGACCGAAACTCAAAATTTGCAATCAATTGCAATCAACTAAAGTAGATATTGGTGCAAACAAGTGCATTTCGGTGGAAGTCATGGATTGACAAGTTATTGATTTCATTGTTTTCTGTGAATGAGTTCAATAGGTTGTGACGGTAGGTTCAAATCCCTGCGCCGCTACCAAATTTTCCCAAACACGTCATCCCCAGCGCGAAGCGCGTCGGGGATCTGTTTTTTAAATCACTTCCCGATTTGCAATCAATCTCACCGCAATCAAATCTGCCTCGAACCAAAAAAATAAGCTTCTTAATTTTAAACAATTTGTGTCTTTTTTTGCCATTGGCTTTGTTGCATAAAGCCCCGTATCACCCTGGGT
>Ga0155587_1064_pt1 | contig 23475 bp, 18 predicted proteins | sample RifCSPhighO2_12_FD_107244 | JGI IMG/M metagenome (GOLD analysis project Ga0155587, IMG submission 107244) | Deltaproteobacteria bacterium RIFCSPHIGHO2_12_FULL_43_9
ACTACCTGTGGATCAAGAATTCTTGATGTCGACGCTAATGGATCGACTGCGGGATAAATGCCAAGTTCCGCGATCTGACGTGACAGGTTTGTTGTTGCATCCAGGTGGGCAAATGTAGCAGCGGGCGCCGGATCGGTATAATCGTCCGCCGGAACGTATACAGCCTGTATTGATGTAATAGATCCTTTATTTGTTGATGTAATGCGTTCCTGCAGCTCGCCCATTTCTGTTCCAAGGGTTGGTTGATAGCCAACCGCGGATGGAATACGGCCTAGAAGGGTTGAGACCTCAGAGCCTGCCTGTGTAAACCGGAAAATATTATCGATAAATAGCAGAACATCCTGATTTTTTTCGTCACGAAAATACTCAGCTACACTTAAGCCTGTTAAAGCCACCCTCGCTCTTGCTCCAGGCGGTTCATTCATCTGCCCGAAAACAAGAGCGGTACTTTTTAAAACCCCGGATTCTTTCATCTCGAGCCAAAGGTCATTCCCCTCTCTAGTTCTTTCACCTACTCCAGCAAAAACAGAATATCCCTTATGCTTTGTTGCTATGCTATGGATCAACTCCTGGATGATAACCGTCTTGCCGACACCCGCGCCACCGAAGAGACCAACCTTTCCTCCCTTGGCATAAGGCTCAAGTAGATCAACAACCTTGATGCCGGTAACAAGCATCTGATCTTCGGTGCTTTGATCCGCCAAAGATGGAACAGATCTATGAATGGGATAAAACTTTTTCGCATTAATCGGTCCGGCTTCATCAACTGGTTCACCGATAACATTGATAATTCTACCGAGCACCTCATCCCCAACCGGGACAGAAATCATTTTACCTGTATCTTTCGCCTTTAAACCTCTCTGGAGCCCCTCGGCGGCATCCATAGCAATGCAACGAACCACCCTATCACCAAGATGTTGAGCAACCTCAAGCGTAAGATTATCCTCTTTGTCGTTAATTGCGGAATTTGTAACCTTGAGCGCGTTATAGATCTCAGGAAGTTTTCCCGGTGGAAATTCTATATCTACTACCTGACCAATTACCTGGGTTATAGTTCCAACGTTACTCATCTCTTTCTCCTCACGCCTTTAATGCTTCTGCACCACTTACAATTTCAACCAGCTCTGTAGTAATAGCCTGTTGTCGTAGCCGATTGTAAAGAAGCGTTAATCTTGAAATCATATCGCCTGCGTTTCTGGTTGCGCTATCCATCGCAGTCATCCTAGCTCCATGTTCACTGGCATTTGCTTCCAAAAGCACCCTATAAAGCTGAATTTTGATATGCCTTGGCAATAAATCATTTAAAACCTCTTTCCGGTTTGGTTCATAAAGATAATCTATTGCTGTCTCTTTTTCTCCGATAATATCCAGTGCCATTGGTTTAATTGGGAGCAATTGTTCAACGGTTACCTTCTGGGAAATTGCCGATTTAAATTCGTTATAAACCAGATATATTGCATCAAGATTCTCTTCGACATAGGCAGAAATGATATCTTTTCCAATCTTTGCTGCCTGATCATAGGTTACATTGTTCATCACATCTTTATAATATGTTCCAATGCCTATTGTCCTCTTTTTAAAGTATTCGTAACCTCTGCGCCCGATAAAGGCGAGCGTTATATTTTCATAAAGATGTCCCTGCTTCTTTATATAACCTTCCGTCTCTCTAATAATTGTACTGTTATAACTTCCACATAGGCCCCTGTCAGAGGTTACAACAAATATCCAGACATTCTTCGGAGAGCGTTGGGCCAAAAGTGGGTGCGCTTTTTCGTCTGCCCGAAGTGCCAAGGATCTTAGAACGTCCATTGTTAATAATGCATAAGGTCTTGCTGCCAGGATATTTTCCTGCGCTCGGCGGAGCTTTACGGCAGCAATCATCTTCATTGCCTTTGTAATCTGCTGTGTATTTTTTACGGAAGCAATTCGTTTCCGTATTTCTTTGGTTCCTGCCACTAAATACTCATTTCTCTAGGGAAAATGTTTTATCAAACTCTTCCAGCGCTCTGCTTAATTCATCTTTGAATTCATCAATCTTTTTACTTTTTAACCCTTCCAGTGTCTCTGCATACCTTACTCGCATAAAGTCAAGGAGCTCCTGTTCATACCTCCTTAATGCCGAAACAGCATATTTATCCACCCAACCATTAGCTGCCGCATAAATTATAACGACTTGCTCCCCAACCTTATAAGGGGTGTACTGTCCCTGTTTTAGAATCTCCGTCAATCTTGCTCCTCTGGCCAATTGTTCCCTTGTTGCTTTATCCAGGTCACTACCAAATTGTGCAAAGGCAGCAAGCTCCCGATACTGTGCAAGGGATAGCCTAAGTGTTCCGGCAATCTTTTTCATTGAGGAAACCTGCGCGTTCCCTCCAACCCTGGAGACAGAAAGTCCAACGTTAACGGCTGGGCGCTGACCAGCATTGAAAAGGTCAGAATCCAAAACTATCTGTCCATCTGTAATAGAGATAACATTGGTTGGAATATATGCTGATACGTCTCCTGCCTGGGTCTCTATAATCGGAAGGGCCGTCAATGAACCACCACCCTTGTCATTACTCATCTTTGCGGCACGCTCCAAAAGTCGTGAGTGCAAATAAAATACATCCCCCGGATATGCCTCGCGTCCAGGAGGTCTCCGTAAAAGGAGCGATAGCTGTCTATATGCCTGCGCATGTTTGGTTAAATCATCATAAATGCACAATGCATGCTTTCCGCTATCTCTAAAAAATTCACCCATGGTTACACCAGCGTAAGGCGCAACATATTGAAGTGGCGCAGGCAAAGATGCGGTAGCAGCAATTACCGTGGTAAACTCCATTGCCCCATATTGCTTTAACTTCTCAACAACCTGCGCGACGGTAGATTGTTTTTGTCCGATGGCAACATAAAAGCAGTGAACATCCTGCCCTCTTTGATTAATAATGGTATCAATAGCAATTGCGGTTTTCCCTGTCTGTCTGTCCCCGATGATTAATTCCCTCTGCCCCCGCCCAATGGGAATCATCGAATCAATCGCCTTAATACCGGTTTGAAGCGGTTCTTTTACGGGTTGACGATAAATAATCCCCGGGGCCTTAATCTCTACTTTTCGTTTCTCTTTGGCATTTATTGCACCTAATCCATCTAGTGGATTTCCGAGTGGGTCTACTACCCTGCCAATCAGTGCTTCCCCTACTGGGACCTCGAATATTCTTCCGGTCCTTTTAACGGTATTTCCCTCTTCAATATGTCTATCCTCTCCCATGATGGCAACGCCAACATTGTCCTCTTCCAGGTTCAAAACGACACCAAATATATCTCCCGGAAACTCAACAAGCTCTCCTGCCTGGACATTATCAAGGCCGTAAATCCTAGCTACCCCGTCTCCTACGGAAAGAACGCTGCCAACCTCTTTTACCTCAACCTGTTTTCCGTAGTCCCGGATCTGCATTTTTATAATGCGACTTATTTCATCTGCCTGAATTTGCATGAGGTTACAACTCCCTTCTGAAAGAAAGAGCAAGGCTATCCAGCTGATTTGCAATGCTGGAATCAAAAACCAGGCTCCCTATTTTAAAAACCAATCCACCAATAAGTTGCGGATCGATTTGATACCGTACAGATGCTTCGCGATTAGTTAGTGTCTCAAAAACCTTTTCCAGGTTTTTTGAAATCTTCTTATCAACTGGATGCGCGGAAGAAACGTCAATCTGGATCCTATTGAGCTTACGATCCACTAAACGTTTAAAAATCTTTTCCACCATCTGAACATGATCAAACCTTTTATTTTGTAGTAAAACAAATAAAAATCTCGCCGTAACATCATCAAGTTTTAAATACTCCGAAACCCCCCTTAAGGTATCCATTCTTTGTTGAATAGGGAAAACCGGGTTTAAGAGTGCGTCTTTAAGCTCTACAGATATACTTAACGCGGCCGTAATACGGGAAAGACTATCGGCGACTTCCTGTGAAGTATCTTCTTCGCCTGATAATTCAGATAATGCTCTCGCGTAACGCTTCGCTAGTGATTGACTTGCCATATTTACTCTGCTCTAAATTAGTTAAGGTTTCTTCCTGAAGACCAAAATCGTCATCCTTTGTTAAGTGTTTTTCTAGTTTCTCCCTGGCAAGATTGATGGCCGCGGATGCGATTTGCCACCGCAGACGGGCCTTGGCCGCTCGAAACTCTTGTTCAGAGGTCCTTTTGGCGGTCACCCTTATATTTCCTCCCAGATCATTTGCGTCCTGAATCATTCTTTCTCTCATTTTTTGCAAATCTATTTTCATTTGCGACACCATAGAAGATCTCTCTTTTTCTACCCCTGTCAATTTATCCCTGAAGGTTACACACATATTCTTCGCATCATTTAATGCGCGGCGGGACTGGTGGATTGTCTCCTTTATATTTGTTCTTCTCGTCTTGAGCATCCTTAAAAAGGGCGCTTTTGTTGATGAAAAAATTATCCAGGATAAAATTGTCAGCGATATAAACGAAAATAAAATACCCAAAGAAATCATGACGCAATTCCTCTTCCAATAATTTTATTGGTGATCTCCTCAGAAAATTGCTCTACCTGAGACGAAAGCTCTTTTGTTACCCTGTGACTCTCTCGGTGTATCAGCTCCTCCATTCTCTGGATTTCTGATACAGCTTCCATTTTTGCTTTAGCAACTATCGTATTAACCTCCGATTGATATCTCCTTTTTTCTTCTTCCAACATTTTATGGAGTTCAGTGCGTATTCCGTTCATCCTCCCTTCGTATTCATTTTTTAACTCCGCGGCTTTCTGCTGCATGCTTTCCGCCTCTTTTTGAAGCCCCGTTGTCTCTTCTATACGAAGCTCAATTAATGCTCCGTATGGTTTAAATATAAATTTCGATAAAACCCAAAGCACAGTCCAGAAAACAAGCATCTGGGGTATTAAGGTCCAATTAGGTAATAAATCATTTAGTGACATGATTTAACTTATTGAAATATATAGGTTTTTAAGCAATTAGAAACAGATTTTGGTACCATGTCGGAGGTACGGAAGTCAAGAATCTATTGTTGAAATAGACGTGCACTTAGGCCGACGGCGCCGAACAATTGCCCGACTGTAATCCTTTTAGATTCTCTACTATTCTTGTCAGGTCTTCGTCGTTATAGAATTCAATAATAACCTTCCCTCTCTTGTTTGCCCTCTGATGTATTCTTACCTTTGTTCCAAACAACCTGCAAAGCTCTGCCGTGATAGCCTCAAGGTGTGGCTGAATTTTTCTGACCTTTAAAATCTTTCTTGGGCCCAGGAATTTTTGGGCCAAGGCTTCAGCATCCCGAACGGATAATTGGTGTTTTAATATATGGGTTCTTAATTCAAGTTGAAGATCTCTATTTTCTATTCCCAACAATGCTCTCGCATGCCCCATTGTTAATCTTCCAGTTACCAAATCATCCTTTATATCCTGTGGTAATTTAAGTAACCGTAAGGAATTAGCTATTGTTGAACGATCCTTTCCCACCCTCCTGGCAATATCATCCTGTGTATAGTCATATTCGTCTATTAGTCTTGCGTAAGCCTTAGATTCTTCTATGCAGTTCAGATCCTCTCTTTGCACATTTTCTATTAAAGCCAGCTCCAAAGATTGTCTCTGTGTGGCATTTTGTAAAATTACAGGAATCTTTGTTAATCCCGCACGTTGCGCAGCCCTTAATCTTCGCTCACCAGCAATCAACTCATAGCCAGAGTCGCTACTTTTAACCAAAATCGGCTGTATAATACCATTTTCTTTAATGGATTGAGCCAACTCCTCCAGGCTCTCATCATTAAATGCAACCCTGGGTTGCTCTTTATTTGTTTTGATCTGTTCAATTGATAGTTCCAATACCTCTCTTTTATTATCGCGGGCTTCAGACGATCTGTGGTCTGAAGATAATCCTGGGATTAGGGAGGCTAGGCCTCGTCCAAGACCCCTCGGTTTTTCTACTTCTGCGCCCATATCTCACCTCATTATAGTTCTGGTTGTTTTTCTTTGAATTCTTCAGGCCGTGAATGTGCCAATACCTCTTGTGCCAAATTAAGATAGCTTTCTGCTCCACGAGAGTTTACGTCATATAATATGATTGGTTTTCCATGACTTGGACTTTCACCAAGGCGTACATTCCTGGGAATAATTACGTTAAATACCTGTTCCTGAAAGTGTTTTTTGACTTCTGCTGCAACCTGACCGGAGAGATTGTTACGGGCGTCATACATTGTAAGTAGTATACCCTCAATCTTTAAGTCTGGATTTAAATTCATTTTAATTAGTGAGACTGTTTTTAACAGCTGCGACAAACCCTCCATGGCATAATATTCACACTGCAGAGGAACCAAGACCGTATGAGAGGCAGTAAGTGCATTTACTGTTAAGAGCCCAAGTGATGGTGGGCAGTCTATAATTATAAAGTCGTATTGGTCATAAATTGGCTCTAAGGCCTGCTTTAAGCGGAGTTCCCTTGCGAATGCGCTTACCAACTCCAGCTCTGCTCCTATAAGATCATTGTTCGCTGGAATAAGATGAAGAAGCTCAATCTCCGTGTGGTAAATGAGCTCCACAATTGGGATGTTTGAGACCAGGGCCCTATAAATATTCTTTTCTTTGATCTCATCTGGCTGTAGGCCAAGCCCGCTCGAGGTGTTTCCCTGCGGATCAAAGTCAATAAGCAAGATCCTTTTTTCAGCTAAAGCCAGAGAGGCCGAGAGGTTTATGGCGGTAGTTGTCTTCCCTACACCACCCTTTTGGTTTGCTACTGATATTATCCGTGCCATGTTGTTGCTCTGCGTTGTGGTTTTATGGGCCAGTGCTACAGAATTGAATATTACTATTTAGTTTTTAAACGAGCAACAGATTTTCTCTATGTTCCACGTGAAACAGTATAGTGCAAGATGCTCCCTCCCCATGGAGAGTCGTTTAGGTTGTATTGAATCTTCTTTAATGCAAGCCCATCTATAGGTTCAGTCTCTCTATCTTGCGAGGTAAGGATGAATATCTCCAAATCACGCTTTAAATTAGCCTTTATCCCTCGAAAAATCCTGCCGAAGCCTCCTACCCCCCTTAATATCAAGGCATCAGCCTGACTTGTTAGCTCCGGCAACTCTTCAATTCTTCGTTCATAAATCGATATATTTTCTAGTTTCAAGGCTCTTTTAACTGTTTTAAGAAAAAATGCCCTCTTCTCCCTTGGCTCTACCAGGTTAAACGAGGTATTTTCCAGGATAATCGCAAGTGGTACCCCGGGGAATCCTGCACCAGAGCCAATATCGACTATCTTTGACTTATTTCTTAGATAGCGCTCCAGCACCAGCGAATCAGCAATATGTCTTTCTAATATATTAGATAAATCCCCCTTTGAGATAAGATTAAATTTGTGTGAGTGTTTTGTTATTTCTGATATAAACAATTGAAATGCTTCAACTTGCTTATCGGTGAACCCCCTATTAAGCAAGGTTTCTAATCTACTTTTAATTTGATTGATGTCTGTTAGCTTCACTTCTTCGCTTTAGATGAACTAAAAGGAGCGAAAGGGCCGCCGGGGTTATCCCCGGAATCCTTGACGCCTGTGCGATTGTTCTGGGGGAGGTTTTTACCAATTTTTGTCGTACTTCCTCAGATAAACCAGAAACAGCAAGGAAATCAAATGTTTTTGGAATTGCCACACCTTCCAGCTTCTTCATCTTTTCAATCTCTTGGAGCTGTTGAGCAATGTAGTCTTCGTACTTTATTTTTATCTCCAACACCTCTGATATATTTTCCTCTATGTCAAAACCAGAAAACTCAGACTCCAATAGCTGCGAGAGGGTAATTTCAGGTCTTTTTAAATAATTATAGGCAGTTACAGCCTTATCGTAATTTTTAATCTTTGATGTACTAAGCCTCTTCTCCCATTCTGATATTCCCTTCTCCTTCTCTTCCAGAAGCCTCATCCTCTCACCGGAAGCGAGGCCTAGCTTATATCCTTTTTCGGTAAGCCGTAAGTCTGCGTTATCCTCGCGTAAAACCAGTCTATATTCAGCTCGAGAGCTAAACATTCTATACGGTTCATCTATGCCAATTGTCACTAAATCATCAATTAAAACACCAATATAGGCATCTGCCCTACTTAAAATAAATGGCTCTTTTTCTTTAATAAATAGGGAGGCGTTTATCCCCGCAATTACTCCCTGAGCCGCAGCCTCCTCATATCCACTTGTTCCATTTATCTGCCCCGCAAGGAACAATCCCCCGATCCTTTTTGTCTCCAGGGTATGCAAAAGCTCTGTTGGATCTACATAGTCATACTCAATTGCATATCCAGGTCTGACAATCTCAACATTCTCTAACCCCTCGATTGTTCTTAGCATTTTTTTTTGAACATCAACCGGAAGAGAGGTTGATAATCCATTTGGATACACTTCGTTGGTATTCAATCCTTCAGGCTCCAGAAATATCTGATGCCTATCCCTGTGAGAGAATCTCTTAACCTTATCCTCAATAGATGGACAATACCGCGGACCAATACTCTCTATCTGACCGCTAAAAAGAGGGGATAGGTGGAGGTTTTCCCGAATTATTTCATGGGTCTTTAGATTAGTGTAAGTAATAAAGCATGGGTGCTGTTTTTGCGTTATCCTTTTCGTTAAGTGGCTAAAAGGTTTTGGATTTTCGTCTCCATACTGTGGCTGAAGTTTATTGAAATTTATCGTCGATCCAAGAAGCCTGGGGGGCGTCCCGGTTTTAAATCTCCCCATACGAAACCCTAGTGATTTCAACGAATCCGATAGAGTCAATGAAGGCCGGTCCCCTGCCCTTCCAGCTGAAACCTTACTTGTCCCAACATGCATTAATCCTCTAAGAAATGTTCCGGTTGTTACGATAACAGCCTTAGACCCAAAGCCTTCTCCAAGTTCGGTTCTTACACCCGCAATCTTGCCATTTTCTATTAAAATCTCCTCCGCCATATCTTGTTTAAGTTGAAGATTGGGTTCATTTTCGAGGATATTTCGCATCGTTGCTGAATATTGATATCTATCACATTGGGCCCTCGAAGAGCGTACCGCAGGCCCCTTTTTGGTATTTAAAACCCTGAATTGTATTCCGGTTCTATCGGTAACCAGAGCCATCTCACCACCAAGGGCATCGAGTTCCTTAACCAGATTTCCCTTTGCTAATCCACCGATTGCAGGATTACATGACATCTTTGCAACATGATCTAGGTTTACCGTAAGCATCAATGTCTTCATCCCAAGCTTTGCAGAGGCCGCCGCCGCTTCACATCCAGCATGCCCAGCACCAATGACTATTACATCGAATTGATTATCCTGTTCCACGTGAAACACCTACTCATTTGCCTATGCAAAATTGGCCAAAAATCTCGTCTAAAATATCTAATGTTGAGTTTTTACCAAGAATTTCATCTAGTTTTCCAACAGCACCATGGATATCCGAAGCAATGATCTCGGCCGGAGCGGAATTACTCAATGAATTAGCCGCCCGATCCAATAAAGTATTTGCCTCCGTAGCCAAAATTATCTGTCTCGCCGATGTTAGTATTCCATCTTCAATATCACCAATCTCAAGGGTGGCCTTTGACAATATTTTCTCTTTTAATGCATCGATTCCGATCTTTTCTTTCGCAGAAACAACAAGATCACCACCCTCTTCTTGCCAGCCAGGTTTTAAGTCGCTCTTATTGTAAATATTTATTGTTCTTGGATCTTTAGAGAACTCATTTGAGGTTAAATTGGTTATGTCTTGTACCAATAATAAGATATCTGCTCTCTCAATCTGCTTATAGGCATGTTCGATCCCTAATATTTCGATCTTGTCACCTGTAGGTCTTATGCCGGCTGTATCAACAAAAAGAAGTCTGCTGCCATTAAGAATATGTTCAACCTCAACAGCATCCCTGGTTGTTCCGGGTAGATCGCTGACTATAACCCTCGATTCATCTATTAACAGATTCAAAATTGTAGATTTACCAACGTTGGTGTCTCCAATAAGAACAACCCTCACCCCGTTTTTTATCAATCTTCCAGATTTTCCGGTAGATATTAGCGACGACAACCTCTTTCTCGTCGGGTCCAGGATTGAGAGATACTCTCCGGAAGAAAGAAACTCTATGGGTTCATTGGGAAAATCAATAGCCGCCTCAAGATACGCAAGTATTTTTATCAATTCATCCCTAACCTCATTAAAAATTCCAGATAGCCTGCCTCCATGCTGAAGATGAGCTAATGATAAAGCCTTGGTTGTTTGTGCTCTAATTAAATCGTTTAGACCCTCTGCGGAGGTTAAATCCATTTTTCCATTTAGGAATGCCCGCTGGGTAAACTCTCCTCTTTCTGCTAATCGCACCCCAAGTGAATGCAGTCTTTGTAATACTTGCTCCAGAATAAAAGGATTTCCGTGACAATGAAGCTCAACCACCTCTTCGCCAGTATAAGACTCTCCAACCGGCATCCAAACAAACAGAAGGTCATCTATCAACTTTTTCTGTTCATCAATAAATTTCCCACGGACCAGCATCCTTGGTTTTAGATTTTCAAAATCAAATCCGATGGTTAAACATTTTTTAATTACTTCCAATGAATCTGGACCACTAATACGTATGATTCCAATGCCACCCGCCCCTGAGGGCGTAGCAACTGCAGCAATTGTATCTTCAATTTGAATACCCATTGAATACTCCGTGACTATTCAAGGTACCATAACTCATTGAAAAGTCTAACTATGTCCTGATATTTACTTTCCTAGAAATGGAATCTGTCTTATTAAATAGATACTGTTGAAGAATAGTAAGTATACTATTAACCAGCATATACAGATTAAGACCCGCGGGCAAAAAGAGCATAAGAAATGTAAAGACTATCGGCATCATTACCATCATCTTTTTTTGAATCGGGTCCATGGTTGATGGTGTCATTTTCTGTTGAACTACCATTAACAGACCCATTGCGATCGGGGTAATAAAATATGGATCCTTGGATGAGAGATCGTGTATCCACCCAAAAAATGGCGCGTGAAATAACTCTACGGAAGAATAAAGTACACGATAAAGGGCAAAAAATATTGGCATCTGGAATAGAAGGGGGAGACATCCTCCCATAGGACTAACATTATTTGTCTTCATCAAATTGATCATCTCTTTGTTTAATCTTTCTTTGTCCTCCTTATGCTGATCCTTTATGGCCTGAATCTGCGGTTGAATTCTTTGCATTTCACGCATCGATTTTAGACTTTTCTGAGATAGGGGGTAGAAAAGAAGTTTAATAAGAATCGTTAATAGAATTATTGCTATCCCATAGTTATGAAAATATCTGTAGAACAGATTCAATAGCTTCAAAAGCGGAATGGCGAAGATTCCAAACCAACCCAAATCTATTGCCTTGTTTAAGTCGTGCCCTGCAATTTCCAGCTGTTTTAGAAGTTTTGGGCCAAAATAAGCTTTAGCCTTCAAAACTATCTCTGCATTTTTTTCTGGAAAAGCTTGAAGGTAGCTCAAAATGGCGAGCTTTTCTCCTGCTATCATTCCCCTGATTTCAACAGGTTCATTATCAGATTCAGGTATTATCGCTGTTAGAAAATATTTTGAATCAAACGCTATCCAGCCATATAGCTTTTTTTGCACTATTGGAGCCGACAAATCTTTTGCAGGTATTCTTTCTGCCTTTCCTGAAGAATAGGTAACCATCATGTTTTCCTGGGCGCCAGGATTAAACATGCTTGGTTTCTGCCCAGAAGTAGTAACATCGCTCAGGATTAAACCGATGTTTGAAGGGGAATTTTTACTTTTTGTTTTAATTACCGTTTCTATTTCAAACTCATACCGCTCTTTCGTGAATAAAAATCTTTTTATTATTGTTTTTTTCGAATCCTCAAATATAAATTCGAGAATATTGTTTTCATTTTTCACTACTTTAAATGGTAATACAGGCAACTTTTGCCAATCTGGATCGGTCGAATAGAGCGAAAGGGGCATAGAAATACCCTGTTCTTCCGCTATAAGATTGATGGGGAGAGGGTTTTTCCTGGAGCCTACGTTATATTTAACAAGAGAAAAAGATTTAAGAGATGCTCCTTTTGTAGAAAAAACCGCAGTAAAAAGAGGGTGCCTGAACTCTACATCTTCTCCCTTAAACGCTTCTTCTGAAGGCGGGTTTATTGTTTCTTCGATTTTACTAACTACCTCTTGTTTCTTTACCGTCTCAGTTTTTTCTTTTTCCTTATGCGGGGGTCTTATCGCAGATTGCCAGAGATAGAGAATCCCGAGGCAGAGAATAAAGGCTAAAAGGGTTCTTTTTTCCACATTTACTCCTCTAACCGTGGCAGCGGATCAAGGCCATTTCCACCAAATGGATTACATCTTAAAATGCGCTTAATTGTGAAAAAAATAGCCCTAAAAAAGCCGAATCTTAAAAAAGCACTTTTGGAATATTCGGAACAAGACGGATAATATCGGCAGGAAGGAATTATGAATGGGCTTATAATCTTTTGATATGTATTAATTAATATAATAATAATTTTATTCATTAAATTCGTTCCCTATACTTTTATCCAGGGTTTTTTTTAATTCATCAAAAGTTATATTTAACATTTTTTCTTTAGCTACAATAAATATCTTTTTTTTATCAATTTTTTCCCTTAGGTAGTGGATATATTCCCTTAAAAGCCGTTTGGCGCGATTTCTCTTGACAGCATTACCAAGCTTTTTCTTTGCGGCTACACACCATTTTGGTCCCGCAGGTGTATCATCGATATAAACATGTGCCACCTTAGAAGGGTAAAAGCGCCCATTGTGAAAAAGCTGACTAATTTCACGCGAAGAGAGCTTGGATGTTCTTGCTATTTTTCGGCTATCTGCACAATCAAAACTTTGCGCCCCTTGGCCCGCCTTCGTCTTAATACATTCCTCCCGCCGGTAGTAGACATTCTTGCCCGGAAACCATGGGTTCTCTTTCTGGAGACTTTGCTTGGCTGGTAGGTTCTCTTCACCTTTCTCCCCCTAAGTTTATAAGCCCTCATTTCTATCGATTATATTCAATTTTTGTCAAGTTCCGGTTTATCCAACATGTTACTCCTTGCAACGAAAATTTTGCTCTGATACTCTTTTTCAAGTTTTTTATTATTTTGAGTACCTTCTCTTTAGCGTTAGGCATATGGCTCAAGACATTTGGATAAAAGCACTGGCGGGCATTAAACAGAGAATCAACGATCAAGGTTTTAAGACATGGATCGATCCTTTAAAGGCCCTGAGATTGGAAGGAGATGAAATCGAGATATCTGTCCCTAATGTCTTTTTTGTTGAATGGATTAATGAACAATATCTCGATATTCTTAAGGAAGAAATAGCCCGTATAATTAACAGAAACCTGGAGATCAGATTCTTAGTTGAAGATGTAGTTCCACTCCAAAATAATCTCTTGAAAAAAGCGATCGAAAAAAATGAAAAGCTTGAAGCTAGGGAAAATTCAGGGGGTGTAAAAACTTCCGAAATTACCCCTCCTGCGCTTAAGCCCTATGGAGAACAACTGAACCCCAAATATTCGTTTGATAATTTTGTTGTCGGTTCCAGCAATCAGTTCGCTCATGCAGCTGCTTATTGTGTTGCCGAACAGCCAGGAAATACCTACAATCCCTTGTTCATATTTGGCGGGGTGGGGCTGGGAAAAACCCACCTTCTGAATGCCATAGGTAGTCAGATCTTAAGAAAAAATCCAAGAACACGAATATTTTATTTACCCGCAGAAAAGTTCGCAAACGAACTCATAAATTCAATCCGGTATGAGAAAATGGAGCAGTTCCGGGGTAAATATCGTGATCATCTTGATGTGCTGCTAATGGATGATATTCAATTTATTGCTGGTAAAGAGAGAACAATGGAGGAATTTTTTCATACGTTTAATTCCTTGTATGGATCCCGAAAGCAGATAGTTGTCACTAGTGATAAATTTCCCAAAGATATACAGGGACTCGAAGAGCGCCTGCAGACAAGATTCGGTTGGGGATTAATTGCCGATATCCAGCCTCCTGAAATGGAAACAAGGTTGGCCATTCTAAAGACAAAGGCAGAGCTGGAAGATATTTATCTTCCGGAAGATGTTGCTATGTTTTTAGCTTCACATATAAAATCTAACATCAGGGAATTAGAGGGTTCTCTCATTAGAATAGGGGCTTTCTCATCATTAACCGGCATGGAGATAAGTGTAGATCTAGCCAAAGAGGTTTTAAATAAAATTCTTCAGGAAGAGGGGGAGGAGATAACAGTTGAAGGCATTCAAAAAGCGGTTTCCGCACATTTTGACATTAAGCTAATTGATTTAAAGAGCCAAAAAAAGCTCAAAATTCTATCTCTTCCCCGACAAATAGCTATGTTTTTAACCAGAAAATATACTAAGAAATCATTTCCTGACATTGGAAAGGCATTTGGAGGAAAGGATCATTCTACGGTGATTCATGCGGTAAACAAAATCGAAGCGTCTCTGAAAGAGGATCTATTAATAAAACAACATGTAGATGCTATTGCCAGAAGAATAGGCAAATAATCAACCCTGTGGATAACCCTGTGGATAACCCTGTGAATTCGCTGTGGATGAAGTGTTGATAAAAAACCTATCAACTTTCTATCAACACAAAATCCACAGGTTTGTCCACAAGACTTTATCAAATAATAATACCAAGTTAAGTGAGTTATCCACAGATATGATATTTTAGACTAATATTTAATCACCAAAAAATATGCCCGTGCTTTATGCAAACCTGTGGATTGAATAGTTTTTGCCAATTAAATATACACAAAAACAAAGAGAAATCTATTTTAACCTGTTCACTGTGGTGAAAACCAAACCCCTGTGGATAAACCTGTGGATAAGGCTGTGGTTTTCTTTGTGGATAGATTATGGTTAACTCCTCCATCAACAGTTTGAGGAGTTTATTAACATTTTATCCATAGAGTTATGCACAGCAAAATTTGTGGAATTTCCTGTGGTTAAGTGGGTTATCCACAAATCCACAGGCACTACTACTACTACTATATTTATATATTATTAGCTTTTAGAAGTAGTATAGTAGCTAAAAATAAGGAGATTAAGATGGAATTCTATATTGGAAAAGCAGAACTATTAAGGGGATTATATAGAGCCCAAAGTATTGTAGAAAAAAGAAACGCGATGCCAATTTTAGCTAACGTTCTTTTAGAAGCAACTAATGAAAGGCTTAAAATATTAGCTACAGATCTTGAGGTGGGTATTTATGATACTTATGAAGCTAAAATAATAATACCAGGTAAAATTACTATAGGGGCAAAACAACTCTATGAAATAGTAAGGGAATTACCTGAAGCTTTAATCCATATCAAAGCTAGAGAAAATCACTGGATAACACTTACCAGTCAAAAAGCAGTTTTTAACATAGTGGGACTCAGCGCAGAAGACTATCCCGCGATAATAGATTTTAACCAAAAGAAGTTTGTTCCTATCCCAGCAACTACTATAAAGGATATGATCGAAAAAACCATATTTTCTACATCGAATGATGAAACAAGATATCATCTAAATGGGGTTTATTTCTCGAAAATAAAGGAGAGCGGGAAGAGCAACGTAAGAATGATAGCAACAGACGGACATAGACTATCCTTAATAGATAAACCATTGGAAATAGATGAAACATTAAAAGTAGATAAGGGGGTAATTCTTCCTAAAAAAGGATTACATGAATTAAAGAAGTTGCTAGAAGAAGATCAAGGGGATTTCGAAATAGCGATAGAAGAAAATCATGCCATCTTTAAAAAAGAGCCCTTAGTGCTTTTTATGCGATTGATTGATGGAGAATACCCAGATTGTAAACAGGTAATCCCAAAGAACAACAAAAAAAGAATAGTGGTCAAGAGAGAGGAGTTTCTCCACTCCTTAAAAAGGATATCATTGCTATCAAATGAGAAATCTAAAGGAGTAAAATTCTCAATTCAACCAGGAATGATGAAAATATCCTCAAATCATCCGGAATTAGGGGAAGCAAACGAAGAACTAATGGTAGATTATCAAGGGGAAGAAATAGAGATTGGTTTTAATGCTAAATATTTCATGGATATACTTAATGTCATGGATTCTGAAGAAGTATCTTTAGAACTAGATGGAAAATTGAGTCCGGGTGTTATTAAATCTAACAAGGATCAGTCTTATACCTGCGTGGTAATGCCTATGCGAATTTAGAGATGACTTTAAACGAAATAGCTCTAAAGAATTTTAAAAACTATAAAGAAGAAGAGATTAAATTAGATCGCCAAATAACACTTCTTTGCGGAAATAATGGCTCTGGTAAAACCAACCTTTTAGAGGCCATCTACTATCTACAAACCTTAAAAACACTTCGCCAGGCAGAGCTAATTCAATGGGGAACACCGGAAGGGGCTATACTAGCCACTAAAATAGAAGAGGAAAGACCAATAAAATATTCAATCCTTATCTCTAACAACGAACGAATACTGAAAATAGGGGAAAAGAGCATAAAAAGGGTAGAAGAGTTTTTAAAAGGAAGTTCGATAGTAGCATTTCTTCCACATCACCTGTGGATAATTAAAGGGGGGCCACTTTTAAGAAGGGAATATCTTGATAGAGCAATATTCAATGGTAATTTCAACTACTTACATATCATCAAAGAATACAGGAGAATATTAAAGCAACGCAATGCTTCCATTAGACAGTTGGTAAATTCAACAGATAAGGAGGTGTGGGATAGACAGCTAATAAAATCGGCAATTCTTGTCATAAAAGAGAGGCAAGAATTTATAAAAAAAATTGCACCATTAGTCACAGAGATATATAGTTCTCTATCTGCTACTAAAGATATCCTTACGCTTTCGTATGATATGTCTAGGGATGCAATAGTAGAAGGGGATGATGTTGCTATTCAAGGATATGCCAAGCTTCGCAGAATAGCCCAGGAAGAGAGATTTAGACAGTATTCATTATGGGGGCCTCATCGACATGATTTAAAGATTTTATTAAACGGTTATCCTCTTGGTGTTGCGGGATCTCAAGGAGGACAACGATTAGGGATAATAGCGCTAAAATTGGCCGAAATAGAACTATTGAAGCAAAAGGGTGTAATTCCGTTGATTCTCTTGGATGATTTGGCTTCAGAGCTCGACCCCATTCGCCGCTCATTGATATTGTCCTGTCTGCGGGGAAGCCAGCATCAAATAGTGTTAACAACTTGCGACCCTGGTCAGTGGGCATTTAAGGATGCTAAAACAGTGACCAAATATTATATTGTTGATGGGAAAATTAAGACTATTTTCTAACTTTTTAATGGCGAAAATAAATGGTTGATAAGACTACAGCTACAAAAGAATACACAGCAGAAACAATAAAGGTTTTAGAGGGCTTAACAGCTGTTAGGAAAAGGCCGGGGATGTATGTTGGAGACACTGCTACCCGAGGACTTCATCATCTGGTTTATGAAGTAGTAGATAACAGTGTAGATGAAGCTCTAGCAGGATTTTGCACAGAAATAAATGTGATCATACATTTAGATAATAGCATCACGGTTATAGATAACGGCAGAGGAATTCCAGTTGGTATACATAGGACAGAAAAGATATCGGCAGCAACTGTAGTGTTAACAAAGTTACACGCAGGGGGGAAATTTGACTCCAGTGCTTATAAAGTAGCAGGGGGCTTACATGGTGTCGGGGTTTCCGTTGTTAATGCCCTATCTGAACATCTATTCTTAGAGGTTCGGCAAAATGGTGAGGTTCATCAGCAGGAATTTAAAAAGGGTGATCCTCAATATCCACTAAAGTTGGTTGGTAAAACGGATAAGACTGGGACAAAAATAACTTTTAAACCAGACAAAGAGATTTTTGAAACGACAGAATTTAATTTTGATACGTTATCCCAGCGACTACGGGAATTATCCTTCTTAAACAAGGGATTACAAATAACAATCGAAGACAAAAGAACGCAGGACAAACATGAATTTTTCTACGAAGGAGGAATTGTATCCTTTGTGGAACATCTTAATAGAAACAGAACCACAATATTTAAACCACCCATCTTCTTAAGTGGTGAAAAAAACGAAGTAACAGTAGAGATAGCCTTACAATACCATGATGGATACAACGAAACAGTCTTTTCATTTGCAAACAACATAAATACCTCGGAAGGAGGGACACACCTTATAGGATTCAGAGCGGCCCTAACCAGAACCTTTAATGCATATGCAACAAATCAGAATTTATTAAAAGGAGTTGGTGAGAATCTATCGGGTGATGATACTAGAGAGGGTCTTACCGCTGTTATCAGCGTAAAACATCCTCAGCCTCAATTCGAAGGACAAACCAAAACGAAACTGGGAAATAGTGATGTAAAGGGGCTGGTAGAATCCATTGTAAACGAGAAACTATCCAGTTTCTTTGAAGAACATCCATCGATAGCCAAAAAGGTTGTTTATAAAACCGTGGATGGAGCCAGGGCCAGAATAGCTGCCAGAAAAGCAAGGGAATTAACGAGAAGAAAAAGTGCTTTGGATTTTTCTGGACTTCCAGGGAAAATGGCGGATTGCCAGGAAAAGGACCCGGCGTTATCAGAATTATATATTGTCGAGGGAGACTCCGCTGGTGGGTCTGCGAAACAGGGAAGAGACAGAAGAAACCAGGCGATACTTCCTTTAAAAGGTAAAATTTTAAATGTAGAAAAAGCGCGTTTTGACAAAATGCTTTCAAGTGAAGAGATCAGGGTGTTGATAACCGCGCTAGGGACGGGAATAGGGCCTGAAGAATTTGATATTGCAAAAACCAGATATCACAAAATAATAATTATGACGGATGCGGATGTTGACGGGGCACATATTAGAACGCTTCTTCTGACATTTTTTTATCGGCAAATGCCTGAAATCATCGAAAGGGGATATCTCTATATTGCCCAGCCCCCTCTATATAAGATTAAAAAAGGAAAGATTGAAAAATATCTTAAGGATGATACCAGCCTTCTGGATTTTCTGCTGGGTGCGGCCATAGAAAAACTGCGGCTAAAAGCAGGGGCAACTCTTATTGCCGAAACAGCCTTGAAGGACCTGGTTAAGAAAAAAATAAGGTTTGACCAGATTTTAAAAATACTCAGTAGAAAACGCGATAGAAATATTTTAAAAGAGATGACCTTTAGAAAAATCTCGGAAAAGGAACTCCACGATAAAAGCAAGTTTTCAAAATTCCTGGAAGAGATAAAAAGAGAAGTTATCAAAACGGATCCTACCACCACACAGTTTGAAGTTAAAATAGAATCTGACGAGGAGCACGGCGTATCAAAAGCAAATATCTCAACGATAAAAAAAGGCATCAGGTTTCATACGTTAATAGATGTGGGTTTTTTGAAGTCACCCGAATATGAAGAGCTTTTAAGTTTAGCAAGAAGTTTCGATGTATTGAAATCCCCCCCTTGGTCACTCGAAATAGAGGGTAAAGAACCTATTAAGGTAGATTCTTTTGAAAAATTAGCTGATGTAATTTTGGAGTTAGCAAAAGCAGATATGAATATACAGAGATATAAGGGTCTCGGGGAGATGAACCCATCTCAACTTCACGAAACGACCATGGATCCGAGCAAGAGACGGTTGTTACAGGTTTTAATAGAAGACGCGGTGGAGGCAGATACAATATTTTCACTGTTAATGGGCGACCAAGTAGAACCACGACGTCAATTTATTGAAAAAAACGCGCTTAAAGTGAGAAATCTGGATATATAAGGAGAATATATGTCACGAGCGGCAATAACGGGAACGGGAATGTATGTTCCACCAAAGATAGTGACAAACCATGATCTGGCGAAATTAATGAATACAAGCGATGAATGGATTCAACAAAGAACAGGAATTCAGGAAAGAAGATATGTAGAGATTGGAGTAGGGACTTCAGAACTTGCCTATCATGCATCTGTTGAGGCTATTAAAGACGCCGGTATCAATCCCAAAGACCTAGATTGTATTATTTTAGCAACACTTTCTCCTGAAAGATTTTTTCCGGGCACTGGAGTATTTCTTCAGGAAAGGCTTGATGTTCCCGGGATACCAGCGTTGGATATCCGCACCCAATGTACAGGTTTTATCTACGGACTCTCTATCGCCGATCAGTTCATCAGAACGGGGATGTATAAAAATATCTTGGTGGTAGGCGCCGAGATTCACTCACCTGGTCTCGATTTTTCAGATCGGGGAAGGGATACAGCGGTGATTTTTGGAGATGGAGCAGGTGCTGTAGTTGTGCAGGCAGTGGAGGAAAATGATCCGGGGGTTTTGTCGACACATTTGCACTCTGATGGCAGATTTGCGAAAGAGCTATGGATTCCATACCCAGGGACATTAGAGGATAAATGGTTAAAACCAGAAAGAATTGCTGATGGAGATCACTTTCCTAAAATGAACGGGAAATTGGTTTTCGTACACGCGGTTAAAAAACTTCCAGAGGTTATCAGGGAGGCTTTAGACGCGAATAATCTGAAAATTGAAGATATTGATTTGATAATACCCCATCAGGCTAATCTAAGAATTAATGTGGCAATGGCGGATCAGCTGGGGATCGATTCAGAAAAGGTTTTTAACAATATACAGCGCTATGGCAATACAACCTCTGCTTCAATTCCGATAGCGCTTACTGAGGCAAAACGAGAGGGTAGGATTAAATCGGGGGATCTTATAGCGTTAGCAGCTTTTGGTTCTGGTTTTACATGGGGAGCAGCGTTAATTCGTTGGTAATAAATTATGGCAGATGAAACAACGGAAAAGATATCTCAGACACAAAATCCTATTCAGCCAGTGAATATTGAAGAGGAGATGAAAACCTCATACCTCGACTATGCCATGAGTGTTATTGTTGGGAGGGCACTTCCAGATGCACGTGATGGATTAAAACCGGTACATCGACGAATTTTATATGCCATGTATGATTTGGGGAACAGCTATAATAAACCATATAAAAAATCCGCCCGTATTGTTGGTGATGTTATTGGTAAATATCATCCTCATGGAGATATGGCCGTATATCAGACCATTGTTCGTATGGCACAGGATTTCTCCATGCGTTACACATTAATAGACGGTCAGGGGAATTTTGGATCTATCGATGGTGATGCGGCGGCAGCAATGAGGTACACAGAAATAAGGACGGAGAAGATCACCGATTTAATGATCGCTGACATAGAAAAAAATACTGTTGATATGGTGGATAATTATGATGGCTCACTGCAGGAGCCAACGGTATTGCCAACGAGGATACCAAATCTTTTGGCTAACGGAGGAACGGGTATCGCCGTTGGAATGGCGACTAATATCCCCCCGTATAACCTGTCGGAATTACTCGATGCTGCAATAGCATGCATTAAAGACCCCAATATATCCCTTGATGAAGTCTGTAAAATAATTAAGGGGCCGGATTTTCCTACCGGAGGGTTTATTTACGGAAGAGAAGGGGCCCTGTCTGCTCTTAAAACAGGCCGGGGACAGGTTATAATGAGGGCAAAGGCTTCTATTGAAACGCACCCTAAGGGAGATCGGGATCAAATCGTAATAACTGAACTGCCTTATCAGGTGAATAAAGCTGTTTTAATCACAAGGATAGCAACACTTGTCAGAGATAAAGAACTGGAAGGGATATCTGATATACGCGATGAATCCGATAAAGACGGTATTAGAATTGTTTTAGAATTAAAACGGGGAGAAATTCCAGGAATTACTCTGAATCGATTATATAAAATGACGTCACTGCAGGAGTCTTTTGGCGTAATAATGTTAGCCCTCGATAATAACCAACCCCGTTTAATGAATATCAAACAGGCGCTCCAGGCATTCATTGATCACAGGAAAGAGGTTGTAATCAGAAGATCTTATTTTGAACTGAAGAAGTGCGAAGCAAGACTCCATCTTCTGGATGGTTTAAAAATCGCAATTGAGAATTTGGATGCTGTTATATCCTTAATTAAAACCGCCGAGAACCCTGACAAGGCAAAAGATCAGTTAGTTAACCGCTTCAAGCTTTCAGGCATACAGGCACAGGCAATATTAGATATGCGGCTACAAAGGCTCACCGGCCTAGAAAGAGAAAAAATCGTAGAAGAGCATAAAGAGGTAACAAAAGAAATAAAGAGGTTAAATGAGCTTCTGGAGAGTGAAGAAAAAATTTATACGTTGATATCTGAGGAATTAATAGCAGTTAAAAATGAATTTGGAGACAACAGAAAAACGGAAATAATTCCGGTAGGAGAAGAAATAAGCTTGGAAGATATGATTGCTGAAGAGAATGTTGTCGTAACAGTATCACATTCCGGATACATCAAGAGAAATTCCCCCGATCTTTATAAGAGCCAGCATCGGGGTGGGAAGGGAATTCGCGGGATGGAGACAAGAGATGAGGATTTTGTTTCGAAGCTTTTCATGGCCTCTACGCACAGTTATATTCTCTGCTTTACGGATGCCGGTAAGGTTTATTGGCTAAAGGTGCATAGAATACCGGAGGCTGGAAGAACAGCAAAAGGAAAAGCGATTGTTAATATATTGAATATGAGTACGGCTGAGCATATTCGTGCGATCTTACCCGTAAAAGAATTTAAGGAAAACGCTTATGTCGTTTTTGTTACAAAAAAGGGATACGTGAAAAAAACAGAATTGAGCGCATTTGATAATCCGCGTCCCTCCGGAATAATCGCCTTGGCGATCGACGAAGGTGATTCTTTGGTAGACGCAACATTAACTGAGGGAGACCAGGGGGTATTTATTGCCACAAAATTAGGTCAATCCATCAGGTTTAAGGAAGAAGACGTGCGCCCAATGGGAAGAAACGCGAGGGGGGTAAGGGGGATTAATTTAGCCGATGAAGACGAAGTGCAAGGGATGGAGATTATAACAAAAAATCCAAAGGGAACAATTCTAACGGTTACGGAAAAGGGATATGGGAAAAGGACATCTATTTCCGACTATAGAACACAGGGAAGGGGAGGAAGCGGGATAATAACGATAAAGATAACCGAAAAAAATGGGCCCGTAGTTGGGACAAAGCAAATCGAGCTGGGCGATGAATTGATGATTATAACCGATCAAGGGCAAATAATCAGAATGAGCGCCGATGAAGTATCAGAAATCGGACGCAATACACAGGGGGTAAGACTGCTTAAATTAAATAAAGATGAAAAAGTGGCGGCCGTGGCGAAACTTATAAAGGAAGATGATGAGATCGAAGGCCAGACACCGACTACCTAGTTCTATAAGTACTTTAATTATTTTAATCCTCATTACGGGATGTTCAGAGCAGCTTGCTAAATCGCATTTTACCCGCGGAGAGGTTTATTGGCGAAGGGGGGATAGTTATTCAGCCATTAAGGAACTAAAAACAGCGCTGAAATATAATCCATCCGATGGATTAAAAGACAAAATTTTAATACTTATTTCCACAGTAGCTAGTGGCCAGATCAGGGATTCGCAAACGGCAATCTGGGCCAACGAAGAGAGATTAAA
>Ga0155587_1069_pt1 | contig 22621 bp, 18 predicted proteins | sample RifCSPhighO2_12_FD_107244 | JGI IMG/M metagenome (GOLD analysis project Ga0155587, IMG submission 107244) | Deltaproteobacteria bacterium RIFCSPHIGHO2_12_FULL_43_9
AAGACCGGTTACTGCTATTAGCTTCCCATGCGGCAGATCCAAATTCAGATTCTTAAGATTGTTCTCTCTGGCCCCACGGAGTATAAGAAAATTGTTGTCCTTGCTGCCCATATTAAACACCCCTTTTACCGCGATAATCACGCTTAGGGGAAGGGGGAGAAATTTTCTTTGACGCAGCCGCTTATTTTCGCTAGATTCCCCGCTTCTTTTCCCCATTAACAAATTATGACAACCGCTTTTTTATATCTATTTGCCTCATTCTGCTGGGGTCTGTCTTACCTGGCCATTGGTGTAATGGTGCATCAAATACCACCATTCATGAGCGGCGCCTTAAGGCTGACCGTTGCCTCTCTCTTCTTTTGTCTCTGCCTGGTTCTCAGGGGGCGGTCATTAAAAATGACAGTTTCGGATTTTAAAAAAATTGCGCTTTTGGCAATCATGCTTCAAGCACTACCTTTTAGCTTTCTTTTTTGGGGAGAGCAGCATGTGGAGCCTGCCTTGGCGGGAATCCTTGTTTCGGCGGTTCCAATATTTGTTGTCTTATTGTCTTTAGTCCTGAGGCATGAACAGGAAGGAATTCTTTTAAAAAGCGTCGGTGTGGCTTTTGGTTTTTTGGGAATATTAATTATATTCTCTCCATATTTAAATATAGGGGACATAGAGATAACAGGTGGCGCATTCGCAATCATTGGAACCGCGATTTGTTACGCAATTGGAAATATCCTTTTGCGAAAATGGATGGGCTCTATCGACAGATGGACCAATATTACTGTTCAGGGATTCATAGCAAGCTCTATGCTTTGGATTCTCTCATTCATTAGTGAAGATATTCCATCAATAAATGTTTTATTTGTAAATACAGATATATTGACCGCCATGCTTTACCTTGGAATCTTTAGCTCAGGCCTTGCATGGATTGCATCGTTTCATATTGTTGAAAAGCTGGGTTCAATCCGATCATCAACCATTTGTTACCCCATGGCACTCGTTTCAATTTTCGCTGATGTTATTTATTTTAAAAGACCGCCATCAACTGAAACTATAATAGGAACTCTGTTTATATTTTTTGGGGTATTTGTGGTGCAATTTACTCCACCTCTTTTGGAGAGACTGCAGAGAGGGAGATTGGCAGAGTCCCTTTAGTAGTTATTTCTCCCAATAAAAGACGCGCGGCCGTCTGCGCAGCACCCGTTCTGTAGTGATAAACACAAAGAAAGGCATCTACATCTGGGAATTTAGAGATGTAGTGGGGTGAGTCAAATGAAACAACAATGATTGGTATTTTTATATCTTTGTTTAATCTCGTAACGATTTCAGCATGATGTTTATTGAATATTCCAACAACAATTTTATCTACCTTCCTTGACGCCTCATTAATATATTTAAGAAGCCTTTTCTTTTCTTCGTTGGTGGGTCTCAGTGGTACCTCGACAAAATACACATTTTTATATCTTTTACGGATCTCCCTATAGAGTTCATATAAAGGAGAAACTACTAATATGTTATTTTCCCTGCCTATAAGTGGAATTATATCATTGTCATTTTTCAATAGCGTAGCGGATTCATCCGTTATAGATTCAGCTAGTTTCTTTTGGGTACCATCATTAATAATTATATTAATTTCAGTCTTAAGCTCTTCGTTTTGAATATTTGCTTTTCTCTTGGCTTTTAATCTGGCTATTCGCGCAACCGCTTCATCCAGTCTCTGCCTGGAAATTCTTCCACTCTTTGTCGCCCCTAAAAGGGCATCGTAGACCTCTCTTTGCTTCTCTTTTCTCCAACCAATGATAACAATATCGCTCCCTGCGACAATCGCCCTTACAGCTGTCTCTCCAATTCCATAAGTCTGCTCAATTGCCCCCATTTCGAGATCGTCGGTAATAACCACTCCGTCGTATTTCATTTTTTTCCTTAGGATATTGGAAATAATTTCCGGAGAGATCGTTGCCGGCATGCCATTTTTATCAATTTTGGGATAGGCAACATGCGCTGTCATGATCATATCCACGTTTTGGGAGATTGCTTCATTAAATGGAATCAGATCCTTTTCCAGTGAAGAATAGATTTTGGGCAAGGTATTATGGCTGTCGAGCTTCGTTCTCCCATGCCCCGGAAAATGTTTGGCTGCAGCACTGATACCAACCGATTGCACACCTCTGATGTAAGAAGACCCAAGCGATGAGACAATTTCTGGATCTGCCCCAAATGATCTGCTACCAACAACCCGGTTTTCACTTTCAATATTCAAATCCAAAACTGGAGCAAAATTTACATCTATACCAAGGGTAGAGAGTCTTGCCGCTATTGATCGACCCGCTTCGTAGGCAAATTTTGCTGAACCTGTTGCACCAATTGCCATCTGACCAGGCATGGTGACATCATCGTTATAAAATCTGATTACTCTTCCACCCTCCTCATCGGTCGCAATTAAAATTGGAAGCTGAGATTTATTTAAAGCCTGGATAGATTTCGTTAGGATTAAAACCTGCTTCGGGTTCTCTATATTTCGTGGAAAAAGAATCGTACTCCCAATATGCATCTTTTGAATTTGGTCTCTAAGCTCTTCTGTAGGAAGGGTCCCTTCAAATCCTATCATCATCAACTGTCCGACCTTCTCCTCCAGCGTAAAATCGGCTTGTATTTCCGGATTTGGGGGAACCAGACCCGCTGAATTTTGTGTCTCAGCAGAAAAGAACATAAGGGAAAAGAGGCACATTATGCCGATCATAATAAGCTAATCGGCAACTCAAAGAAGGCCTCTTAAGTTGTGACTCCATAACTAATTGAAAACAGGGATTTTTTTAGGAAATCCCCATCGTATAACTACTTGATATTATTAGATTATTAAAATAGACCCTCAGATTAATTCATATATTATTAAAGTTGAGGCTAGCTGCGCCCGATCCCAACAGTAGATTGCTTCGTTTCACTCGCAATGACGCAATCGTCATTCCGAGAGAGCGCAGCGACCGAAGGAATCTCCAACAAAAAGATTGCTTCGCTTCGCTCGCAATGACGAATGCGCTAGCAGCGACAAAGGAAAAAAGATGGGAAAACCTGAAGAGCAGTTTTTGAATGAACTTCAGAACCTGTTTTTAAATAGGCTGGATAAAACTATTCGTCCCTTATCAGCGCTATTAGATGAAAAACAGTACTACAAAATTGTCATGCAGGAGATTGAAATATCTGAAGAGGTACGGGACGCGGTTAAAAAATTAATCGAGACATATAAGATTAGCATCGAAAAAAAGAAAAACGATTAACCTCCGGCAAGATTCCATACCCTTCTTCTGACAAATACACCTTCCGCTCTTTTATCAAGATTTTTAAATTCATTTTCCAATTCTTGTAATTTATACCTAAGTTCATTTTCAGACAGATTCCTGGGGACCATAATAGGCCTTCCATTCAGTTCAACCGATGGGCTAAACGGTATGGGAATTATCATATGATCCCAGCTATTAACCCTTATGCACCATTTCACAACGATAATTGCTGGTATAACCGGCGTGCCTGTAGCGCTTGCAAGAAGAAGAATACCTGGTTTTATAACCCGACGTGGCCCTTTAGGTCCATCCACCATGAGGGATATGTTCCATCCATCCCTGAAGGCTTTTAGCATCCCCCTAAAAGCGCCACTCCCTCCCCGGGAACTTGAACCTCTCGCAACCTTGAATCCAAGAACCTTGAGCCCGGACGTGATGATTTCCCCATCCTTACTTTCACTAGCCATTACACACATATTTCTGAACGAGTAGCGATACATAGAGGCAATAATGTCTTCATGCCATCCACATCTGATTAATGGTCGTCCGGCCTTTTCCCAATATTTTTGGAAATTTGTGACCCTTCTTTGAAATCCCAAGGTAATCAACACAGGAAAGTAGAGGATCGCGAGAATAAATCCCAAGCATCGGCTAACCGCTAATTGCATGGTAGACTCTTACAGAGATGAAACTAAAAATGCAAAAATATCTCCATTTTTTATTAATTCTCCATTAAATAGGTTCAGCAACTGGAAAAGTGAATGGCCCACAGGCCAATACAGTAAGCTTTTATAGTACTTTTTTGTAGTAAATGTTATATTTATTAATCAAGATGATTTTTTCAAAATGTATTCCTTGTGTCAATAATATAAATCCTAATAAAATCCAGTTATTCTCAATAGATATACAAAAATTGTCTAATAAATGTAAGTCATTTTTATTATATTTGAGAATTTTTTACCATGAAAATTATAAACATATAGAGAATATCCTCTATTCTTGAAAAAATTACTTGCACTAATAGGGCGATCTTTATATAGTCCCCTCCACATAAGCTAAGCATAGTTGATTGGCGGATATGTTGTAGGAAGTATTTGAAAATCGACGTTTATCCTAAATCGAGTGAACATCAAGGGGGTATTAATGCTTGAATTACAGGGAGCAACTCTCGATAAAGATCGAAGGCTTACGCCTGATGAAAAACTCGAACTGCAATTACGTATCATCTCTGAGGTCGGCCATAAGGTCCTGACTACGCTAGACCCTGAAAAGCTCTACAGTGAGATCGTTAAGATAATCCAGGAGCATTTTTCTTATTATGCGTTGGGCTATTGGTCCTACACCCCTGACTGCAATGAAGTGGTGCTTCGGGCCCAGGCTGGCTACAGAGACGAGGTTTTACCTATAGGATACAAGCTGCCTATCGATAAAGGAATTGTTGGTTGGACTGTTCGTAACTGTAAGACCTATATCTGCAGTGATACATCCGCAGATCCATTCTACTTCGCATTAAAACCATTTGAATATAAAAGCGAAATAGCTACGCCTGTTGAACATAACAACAGATTATTAGGCGTATTTAACATCGAAAGCGATGAGCTTAATGCATTCAGCCATTCAGACCAAATTGTAATTGAGACCATAGCCAATCTTTTTGCAATCTCCATTGTAAACGGAAGATTACATGCCGAAGTGAAATCTTTTAATACGCTCTTAAAACATAAGATTGACGAAAAGACCGAGGAACTAAAAAAGGCGAATGAACAGATTCTCGAACAACAAAAATATCTGAAACAGGAAAACAAAGCCTTAAAGGAGATGATTACAAAAAATGAGCAGATTGAAATTATTGGTGAAAGCTCCGTTCTTAAATCATTAATTTCCATGGTTGATAAAGTCGCCCCGACAGATGCAACCGTTCTTATCCAGGGGGAGAGCGGCACCGGGAAAGAGTTAATAGCGAGACAGCTTCATTATAAGAGTGAAAGGCATTCCAGACCATATGTAACAATCAACTGCGGCGCTCTTCAGGAATCACTCCTTATAAGTGAGCTGTTTGGTCACGAAAAGGGGTCATTTACCGGAGCGCACACCTTAAAAATTGGCCTCGTAGAGACAGCAAATCTTGGAACATTATTCCTGGATGAAATTGGAGAACTTGGGCTTGGTATACAGGCAAAGCTTTTAAGATTTCTTCAGGAGGGTGAGATTTACAGGGTCGGTGGCAAGAGACCCCTGAGGGTCGACGTGCGAATAATCTCCGCTACGAACAAAGATCTGGAGAAAGAGGTCAGAGAAAGTCGATTCCGCGAAGATTTATTTTACAGGCTTAATACAATCACCTTGCGCGTACCACCTCTTAGAAAGAGAAAAGAGGATATCGAGCAATTGGTTAATTTCTTCCTGAAAAACAGCAAATTTGGCAGAACAGTAATCAAACAGCTCTCTCCTGACGCAATGGAGATACTAAGGCAATATGACTGGCCTGGTAATATAAGAGAGCTGCAAAACGCCATTGAAAGAATGAAGATTCTTGCGGATAACGAAACCATTGCTCTCGATGACATCAGTTATCATATAAGATTTCCGAAAACCCGCATCGAGAGCGGCGAGTTTAGCGCTACGATGCCACTTGAGGATGTTGAAAAGGGGCATATTTTGAGAACCCTGGACTTTTTTAAAGGGAACAAGACAAAAGCCGCGAGGGCCCTCGGAATCACGATTAAAACCTTATATAACAAACTCAACCGATACGAGATGCGAACGGTCAATTAACGTATATTCCGCCAATCTGACTTATCACCGTTTTATTCCCATTTTCATCTGTTGCTTCTATTTTGAGATCATGTAACCCGCCTGCCACAGGACTCCACATGGTTGTATAGATTGAACCTGTATGTGAAACTTGGATTGTCGTCCATCCAACTTCCGTCGTAGGCTTTACCGAAACTAATATATTTAAAGGCTCTTTTGATTCGTTATCCCTTGCCTCAAATTGAATCAATGCAGTTCCGCCCCTATCTATTTCATATGCCGGCGACCCGCCATAGAGTATTTCCAAATTTCTGACAACAGGTGGATTTGGATCGGCGAAAGTTGTATCCATTATGGCGGTAACCGAGAAATCAACAGGACCATATACCCCATCTACCTGCTGTGGATATAAAGTTAATTTCTGTGCCCCGGGATCCGTTTGAATCAAATACGCAAGGGTATTATTAGAATCAATGGCATAATTTAGTTTCCCATTTTCCACACTTCCATCTGGTCTCTTTAACTGGAAAAATGGTGTTTCTCCGTCATTAAATCTATAGTTTATGAAACCGGATGAATCGACAAATATAAATGGGTTCATCAAATGGTTGGGATTTCTAAATCTTATAATATTGCTTCGGTTTTCAAATACTCCTTGCCAGGACATCGGCGGAAAACCGAAATTAAAATATTTTAAAGGAACATGCCTGTAAAAATTCCCTGAAAACCCGAAATGACCAACCCCTGTTTTATCGACGTAGTAGGACAATGAGTCATAGATATATTTCTTATCCTTTACCGCGTACCACCTTAAATTCATCTCATTTCCATCGAACCATAATGTATCATAATTTGTTAATGTCCCGGGATATGTAAGTGACCCTATGCAACCATAAAAGTGACACTGCATGTCAGATATCCAAAACTTTGGGCCTTGCAGATATGGAGCAACCATAACCTTAACAGGAATCATATCAGGAGGCGTACCAATAACCTCATCTTTGAAAACAGGCGTCGGAGCCCGTGATATTACACTAAAGTCTTTTTGACTGATACATCTTGAGGTAAGTGAAAACTTATAATCTCCCTCAGAGAGATGAACTATTGAAGTATCCGCGAAAAAGCCTATCGCGCTGGATGCATTAAACCGATATCCATCACGATTCCATTCCTGATAAAGACCTATTGATGGATGCACCTTTTTGCACAACTCTCCCGATGAATCTCGGTGATCAATGGTTATTTTATATTTTGTCTCTTCTGGTCTTACATTCACCTCTCTTGTCGAGGTACTTGAGATTTCTAGCTCTTTTCTTACGAAATAAAATTCCTTAAAACCAAACGGGTAGCCGTCATATGAAAAAATGTACATCCCGGGACTGAGCGCCAACGAGATCTCAGGCGAGCCATTCGATATAAATATTTTATAGAATGCACTTCCAAGTTTCTTAATAAAGAGGTTCCCGGTTTCTTTTAGAATCTTTATTGGAATACCTCTTTGTAAATATATTGGAAAATTTATTGTATTGTTATTGGCTTCCATTGCAATATTGGGCTCATAAAACATCCTTTCTCCTTGGGGAAATGAAAGCTCGGATTGATTAATGGTTACTTCTATCGGAATTACCCTTGATGAATTTGGTTGAATTTCTACTTCGGCTGGAATGTTTATGGATATTCCAGCTATCTGATTCCTGGATTTGAGTTTAATTTTATGAATATTATTTGTTTTATTGGTATAGGTAATCTCTTTGGAAATTTTCCGGGATCCGGATAACTCAAAGAATGTTCCAAGGTATATAAAAGAATCGGATGTCGCAAAGTCTGTATTTGCCGCCTCTCCTAACTGAATCCTCCCCCACCCCTGGGTAAATGAGGATGAACCCTGGATATTCTTCGCCGTAGCCATCAGAGCCATCTTTATTTCGTCTGCTTTCCATTCGGGATGAATCTGTTTTAATAATGCTACGGCGCCGGCAACATGAGGGGCTGCCATAGATGTGCCACTAAATATCTTGTACCCATTGTTTGGGAATGATGACTTTATATTAACACCCGGCGCTACGATTTCAGGCTTTAGTGCACTGGTTTTTTCAACCGGACCAACCGAGCTGAACTGTGCTATTAAATCGGATTTGGTAGAAGCGCCAACGGTAATGGCTTTTTTTGCAACCCCGGGGGACGCAATTCCTACGTAACCATTATTTCCCGCAGCAATGGCAAAAATTACTCCATAGTCCGAAAGCCTGTCTACTGCCTGCGACATTGGATCATCTGGATCCCCAGCCGCCGGAGTTCCCAGACTCATATTCGCCACATTTACGGGGTCATATGTTGATGGGTTTTGATCTAAATCAGAAATATACTCCATCCCTTCGATAATCCCACCCTCGGTTCCACCTCCTTGATCTGAAAGAACCTTTACAACAACCAGTTTCGCGTCAGGTGCGACTCCAACAATCTCCCCGCCATCACCAGCCGCAATTCCAGCTACATGCGTTCCATGTCCATGACCATCTTTTACATCTGTTCCACCTTTTATTGCGTTGAATTTTGCCAGAATTTTACCGGGCTTGGAAAAGGCAGGGTGGCTGGCATCAATACCCGTGTCGAGAATTGCGATGGTTTTCCCCTCTCCCCGAATATTCTGTTTATGAAGTTCCTTTGCCCCGATTAATTCAACTGACTCATTGAGCAGGATATCAAAATCTTCGCCATCTTCAGGTGTTATAGGAATAAAAACATTTTCAGATCTTACAATTCTTTTTACTGATGGAATTTTTGCGATATCACCAATTTTATGCTGGTATGTTTTAATCTCAAATCCATTAAATACAAATTGAAATTCTCTTGTTATCGATATCTCTTTAAGCTTGAGGAGAGCATCCTTGGTCAAATTCTGTTCATTTTTAATTTGAGACATGGATTGTGAAGAAAATATATTTCTGGTTTTTAGTTCTATAATTGACGAGGTTTTTAATTCAACCAGAAATATTATTGGTTCAGAATAATCGATTATTTCAGAAACAGTGTTTTCGGGCGTCGGTAATTGCTGGGTGATTGCAAACGATAAAGAGGGAAAAAGAAGAGGCAACAACAGCAGAAGAATCCGCATGGCATCCTCCCTAATTTCAATGCGCGCTTTCTTAAAATGCCAAAATACTTCCTAGCGAGGATACCACATAAACTGGAACAAAGATACGTCGTGATTAAATTTTAATCACGACGTATTCGCTTTTAATGGATCGTTACATTTAATTCCTCTAGTTTCCTGTACAGAGATGATAGACTAAGCCCCAAAGCTTTTGCACACTCCCTTTTATCCTGTTGATATTTCCTTAATACAGTCGATATATGGCGTTTTTCAAAGAACCTTGTCGCGTTTCTTAGTGTCGCGTCATTCAGGATCGACTCCTGCGCTTCCAGAATATAAGAGGGGAGCTCCCGTTTTGTAAAAAAGTCCTGATCATCCTCACATCTAATCAACGCATGTTCAATGACGTTATTCAATTCCCTTAAATTGCCGGGCCAATTATAGGACAGCAGTATATCCAGTGCCTCATCATCAGCATATTTTATTTTACGACCAATCTCAGAGTTAAGGCGACGTATAAAATGTTTAACCAAAAATGGAACATCGTTCCTTCTTTGTCGAAGCGGAGGCATCTTTATTTCAACCGTGTTAATCATGTACAAAAGCTCTTCGAGAAATTCCTCCTTCTCTACAAGGCGCGATAACTGTCTGCTGGTCGCGGCTATAACCCTTACGTTTACCGCCTTTGCCTCTTCTTTGCCGCTTAGCGCATTTAAAAACTGCTTTTGCAATGGCAACGAGAGCCTCCAGATCTCATTTAAAAAGAGAGTCCCCTTTGACGGACTCGAATAGAGAAGCCCATTCTGGTCATGACCAAACAACTCGCGCTCAAGAATCTCGGTGGAATAACTATTACAGTTAACGGACAAAAATCGACCTTTCCTTCTTGGTGAATTATAATGAATCGATTTCGCGATTATTTCTTTACCAGTCCCGGCTTCACCCGTAATAAGAATTGTACCCTCATCATTCGAAACCTTATGAACCAGGCGATAAACCTCGACCATCTCCGGTCCCTGACCAATGATATTATCAAAATTAAATCTCTCTTCTATCTCATCCCTTAATGTCTGATATTGGGTGGAAAGTGACTGATAATCCTTTATGTGACGTACCTTTGTAAGAATATCATCAAACATTAGTGGCTTGGTTATAAAATCATGGGCTCCCTCTTTTAACGCCCTAATGGCGGAATCCATGGACCCAAACGCGGTAATGGCAATGAACCAACTTTGCGGAAGCTTTTCCTTAACCGCTTTCAGTAGCCCAAAGCCATCAATCCCCGGCATTTTTATATCCGATATAACAACATCATAGCTGCTTCCTTTCGCAAGCAGGGCTATCGCCTCACTGCCGTCAGAGGCCGCTTCTGTTTCATATCCCTCCTCACTCAGAACGGAAGTAAGCGCTTCCCTGATAGTCTCTTCATCATCTACAACAAGAATTCTAAATAGGTTCATTTTTCCCCTCCTGTAATAACTGTTTTTCATCAATTCGAGGCCTTGCGACATCGACCAGTGACTGAATTATTTTTGATATCCTGATAATATGATTAGAAATTTGTTCCATGGTTTTTAAGACATTTGGATCACTTTCTCTTCTCGATGTAAGCTGCACCAGTGAAGATATCGAAGACAGCGGGTTGCCGATTTCATGCGCGACACCTGCCGCAAGAATGCCTATCGCAGCCTTCTTCTCGGATTCCACAAGCTGTTGCTGGGTCTCGCGAAGAGTCTTATTTACCCTTTCCAGTTCTTTTGCGTAAGCCTTAAGTCTTTCATCGATCCTTAACTGCTCGGTAATGTCGCGAAAGACATACGTTCCGCCGATTATCTCGCCATGTCCATCTTTTACAGACGAGATCGTAACCAAAACATGAAATCTACTGCCATCCTTACGAATACCCGTGGTTCGATAATCTTCCAGAAAGCCCTTTGTACGAAGGGCTTTTAAAATAGCCTCCGCCTCTTTTTGTGCCTTCTCTCCGGGAACAAGAAGCATCACCGATTTTCCGATAATTTCGCTCGCTCTATATTGAAATATTTTTTCCGCTCCATTATTCCAGAAAATAATATTTCTTGAATAATCGACGTTGATAATACCGGCAACCGAGGCCTCCAACCATTCTGCCACATTCATATTTTTTTCACCTTCTCGATGGCTTCATGCACCTGATCAACGGTACATGGCTTTGAAAGAACGTAATCTACTGAATGTTTCTTTAAATCGTTATTCTCCAAAAAGCCTCCATGGCCTGAAACAACTATTACTTTGGTTTCTTTGCTGCAAGATTTGATCTGATCTATCACCTCCCAACCACTCATGTCGGGCATTGTCAGGTCTGAGAGAACAACATCTAATTTTATGTCTTGGTTGCCGAGATAATTTAGCGCTTCTGATCCGGAAGCGGCGGTATAAACCTTATGGCCGAAATCCTTCAATAGTTCTGCCGTAGAATTTCTGTAATCCTCTTCATCGTCTATCAAAAGCACGCTCTGTCCAAGCACTTTTTGTTTGTTTTCAACTTTAAACTCATCGGTTGTTGTAGCCTGACCCAATTGCGCGGGTGGAAAACTAACCTTAAACTCCGTGCCTTTCCCGGTTTCACTGGTTACCGTGATATCACCTTTATGTTTTCGAACAATGTCATATGCCAAACTTAAGCCTAACCCATTGCCCTTAGTCCCTTTGGTAGTAAAAAACGGATCGAATATTTTTTGCAATGTTTCATTACCCATCCCGATACCTTCGTCTCTGCAAATCGCAACTATATGATCATCCTCTAGCCTGGTTTCAAGAAATATGCGCCCCCCATTAGGCATCGAGTCAACCGCATTCAATATTAAGTTAGTAAAAAGTTCCTTTAAATCGGGAGCATTGCCCGATATTTTTGGGATTTTAGAAAAGGTTGAATCAACCTGGATTTTAACACCCGCTTTTAGGGCATCGTCCCTCCATTTAACAGTTGTAATCTCCACAACCTCCTGCAGTATTTCATTCAGGTCGATATCCACAAAAAGTGGTTTTTCCTGTTTGGCAAAATTTTGAATCCTTTTTACCGTTTGAGCACCATCCAGTGACGCGCGGCGAATTACCTCAAGATCCGTAATCAAATTCGGACGCCCACTTAGGTGCTTTTCTAAAATCTCTGTTCTTCTCAGCACTATCCCCAAAAGATTATTAAAGTGATGTGCAACCCCCGAGGCCAATTCTCCGAGGGTTCTAAGCTTCTCGGAGACATGGAGGCGTTCTTCAAGACGCTTCATCGCGGTAATATCGTGGCCAACACCAATCATACCAATTGGCTGTCCATCGTAATCACGCAGGCCATTGGCATTCCATGAGGTGAGAAGAATCCTTCCATCCTTTATCTTTAACGGGAACTGTGTATCCATCACAGGTATTACATGTTCATTTTTATAAGAAAGAAGCAAGTCGTATAATTCCTTTTTCCTTTCTCGCGGTATCAATGCCTCAATCAGATTCTTTCCAAGAATTTCATCCCTGGAATAACCAGTACACTTTTCGATCTTTCTATTAAATAGAAGGGCGCTGCCATTAAAATCCACAGCTATTATCATAGCGTTGGCGCTTTCAATTAACCTTTTTGAAAAATCCCGCTCACCACGAAGGCGCTTGGACAGTTCATTCCTTTCTATGATCTTTTCTATTTTCAACGGGACGCGCCAAAGGGTGTTGGGATAACCCCTCATGTAGTCATCTATCCCTATTTTAAAGGCATGAATAAGGCGTTGTTGATTTGCTTTGGCAGACAATAAGATTACTGGTAGCGTTTTAAGATTTCTTTTAAGTTGATCTATAAAATTGATAGTATCATCTTCACAATAGGAACAACGAATAACAATCGCGTCATAAACCCCCAGTGCCCAATATTTATTTTTCAAATCATCAAGGTTACTGAGATCACATTCCGAATCCTTAAAATATCCTCTTAAAACCTTCGCACATCGCTGAATGCCCTTAAGATTTGGTTGAGAATCCAGGAGTAGGAAACGGCGTTTTTTATGCCCTGCACTCCAACTATGCAATTGACTCACACCCCTTCCCCCTGAGACCTAGGAGCTTGTGCAAAGTAGGGGCCATCTTCGGAAATGATATAACCATCTGTAATTATTATATAATTCTTTTTGGCGTAAGTGCGAGACCTGAACACTATTTTAGAAATGGCTAAGAAGACGGGAAAAAGATAAGTTTCTTAAATATGATAAAGAATTTTTAGAAATCTGTTTATTTTATTTACACACTATGAATTTTTTTCTCGGTTTTTTGTCTTAAAATCGTATGGCTGCTTAAATAAACCCCGTTCGGTTACAATTGTTGAAATCAAGCTTGATGGCGTTATATCAAATGATGGGTTTCTAACACTAACCTCTTTGGGGGCTATTGAGTCGTTATCGTTGCCACAAGGAAACAGAACCTCATCACCACTTCGCTCTTCTATTGGAATCTCTGAACCACATTTAAGTTTAAAATCAATAGTTGAGGACGGCGCCGCGACATAGAATGGAACATTGTGAAAATTGGCAACAATAGCGAGAGAATATGTTCCTATCTTGTTCGCTACATCACCATTAACTGTTATTCGATCTGCCCCCACAACAACCGCATCTATTTTCCTGGTTTTCATCATATATGCAGCCATATTGTCTGAAATAAGGGTCATCGGAATCTTTTCCTGGATCAATTCCCATGCCGTTAGTCGTGAGCCTTGTAATCTTGGGCGGGTTTCATCGACGTAAACGTGTTTTAATTTTCCTTGTGAAAAGGCCTCACGAATAATTCCAAGCGCTGTTCCATGTCCACCGGTTGCCAGCGCGCCAGCATTGCAGTGTGTCAATACGACCGCATCCTTTGGTAAAAGCTCCGCGCCAAATCTTCCAATCCTGAAATTCATCTCAATATCTTCTTTATGAATATCCTTCGCCTCTTTTAGGAGTATCTTTTTCACTACCTTACCATCTCTTCCATCGCAGCTTCTCGCTTTATGCAGCATCCTCTCAACTCCCCATCGTAAATTCACTGCCGTCGGACGGGTTGAAATTAGATGCGTTGCAGCTTCTTCCAATTCTTTAAGCAAGATGTGAAATGAATCTGATTTTGCAGCTAAATACATCCCAAATGCCGCCGTGATTCCTATCGCGGGTGCTCCCCTGACCGTCATATTCTTTATTGCCTCGGCGACATCATCAACGCTTTTACAATTAATGTATCTGATTTGATGCGGTAGGACCCTCTGATCTAGCAGCTCCAGGTAATTTATTTTCCATAACAAGGGTTTAAACAACGACATACTACCTCTTAAAAAGCTCTTCTATCGGAATTGGTATAGGAACAGGGACAGGTGAATCCCCGGTCCCAGGCGTTCCAATAAGCCTCCTTTTAATTTCACTTGCAGCAACCTTAATTGCAATGTAAGCAGCCAATTTCGCAACATCGAGATTAAATTTAGGATTGGATGCTGTTCCTGTCAATTGAAATGGAAGTGGAACCTTTCCAGATTTATCTCTTAAATCAATTCCCATTATTACAACATATTCAGGCGGAATATGGACGGTTCCATGAAAATTCAGGGCTTGATCTAATGTTGCATACCCTGCACCATCCAGGTCAATTTGGCTGGTTGTCGCAACTGCGTTGTTGGTTTGAATCCTTCCTCCTCCAATCTGAATATCGGCGGAAATTCTCTGAAATTTCTGATCAAAATCCTTTTGATGGATTGGAGCGCCACTAAGCGCAGAAATAGTAGCCAGGGCGGCCTTAACTTGTCTTCCCACGTTAAGATCGGCCAGTTCTCCCTCGGTAACACGCATCGAACCCGAACCAGCCAGATTTCTTTTCATATCACTCAGCGATAATCCGGCACCCGACACATTCAGATTTCCAAAAAGATGTCCCCTAAAAGCAGCCTCTTTAGAACCAAAATCTTTTGCCATAGAGACAAGATTCAGATTATCCACAGAGCCATTGAATTTATATCCTCCTCCTGATGTAAACATCGTGTTTGATTTTATCTCACCATCCCACGCGTTTGCCGTCTGAACAACACTGAGGGCACCTCCCCCAATTGTCGTAGCTGCGGAAAAATTAGAGAGGTTCGCCTTCCCAACCCTCAGTTGGCTAATCTTTATATTTCCTTTGCCACTAAATTTGTTTAAGAAAACAAAATTACTGCTCCTTTGGCCCTTATTTTGCGTCACGGATTCTTGCTGGATTTCCTCTTGTGAAGACTGCTGAGCAGGTTTACCGCTGCTCTTTTCAAATACCTCATTTAAATCGATAGCAGGGGTTACAAGCGAAAATTCCACATATGGATTTGCTAAATTCGTTAATCGGCCTGAAATATCGATGGGGTTTCTACCAACATTAAATTTAAGTTTCTCAATTACTATCTCCTCGCCTCTCATGGAAAACTTTCCATTTAAATTACTTATCGGGGTGGCAATACCGCTTATTTTGCCACTGCCATCACTGATCTCAAGTGCTCCGAAGAAAAGGGGCTTTTTCAGAGACCCCTTCATTGATAAATCCATAGAGAGATCCGCCGACATAGGACTCTTTTGTAACGCTAACAAGATCTCGCCCCACTCCTTTAACCTAACCTTATTCATTGAAAATTTAATGTCTACGGATGGTTCGGTAGTCAGCTTTTCAATTTTACCCTCTACCTGCGCCTTAAGTGTGTGAAGTGTGGCGCTCGCATTTTTAATTACGAGAACATTATTTTTGATATCGGCATCTATATTAAATTCGCAAGGAACACCTTCTCCTTTTTTAAATACACCTTTTTGCTCGAAATCCGCACCCTTACAGTTAAATTTCGCATCTAAAAATCCACTATCTATTTCTTTCTCCCTGAACTTTACCCTTAATCTTCCTTCGCTACTGATAACGCCCACAATATTATAATTTTTGTAATCCCCGGTAGCATCGAAACTAATCCTGAATTTCATGGGGGAATCCAATGCAACATCGCGCAGTTCCAGATATAAATCTTTGATAGTAGATGTTTTGCCAGCCAACATGTCATTAACAGTCGCCTTCGCGTTATTCAATTTGATACTGATTTTTGAGTTTTGAATAATCGCCGGCATCTCTTTTGTTTTGGATTCTGGCGTAGCCGGTATCGCAGCAACCGGTTCTTCTTTTTTCCGGACCACATCAACGACATTCCAAACACCCTCTTTGTTTCGCACAAGCATCAGATCGGGTGAATTTAAAATAATCGCTATGTTTGGCTTTCTGGTTATGAGTGAAAACAGCGATACTTTGATTCTGGCTGTTTCCACGGTCAGGATTTCTTTTTCACCAAAATTCTTGCTTCCATAAAGTTTTATTCCCTCAATACTTGCCCCGACCCCGCCAAGAAGCCTTAGCCTTAAATGGCCAATTTCAACTCTTCCATGAATGTTGTTGTTCACAACGCTTGTAATCTTCGGCCTGAAATTATCAATATCAACTACCAGTGGAATTAAAATTGAAAGAAGAATCAATACTCCAAAAACAATTGAAACAATTAATCCGATTTTTTTTGCCCTGCCCGCGTTGATTTTCATTTTAGCCCTTTAACTTTTCCTGCAATAACCTGTTAACTAATTCTGGGTTTGCCCTTCCTTGTGTTATTTTCATAACTTGTCCGACAAAGAAGGCAAATACCCTTGTTTTGCCACCCCTGTATTGATCTACCTGTCCTTTGTTGTCAGCTATTATCTGGTCTATTATTCCTCCTATTTCGGAAGGATCCATAATCTGTTTAAGCCCTTTTTCAGCTATAACAACTGATGGCTCTTTTTGGGTGGCAAACATCTCCTCAAAAACAGATTTGGCTATCTTCCCGGATATCTCACCCTGCTCAATCAATGAAACAAGCTTTCTGATATTATCAGCAGATACCGGTGACGATGCAATCTCTAAATTATTCTCATTCAGTTTGCCTAAAAGCTCACTACAAACCCAGTTACATACAAGCTTTGGTGATTTGGAATCCTTAACAGCCCTCTCAAAATAATCAGCTAGCACTTTTGAGCTTGTAAGCACCCCGGCATCATAAGAAGACACACCATACTCTTTGATAAACCGGTCTCTCTTCTCCTCCGGTAATTCAGGTAATAACCTCTTTATTTCTTCTACCCATTCCTGCTCAACAATCACCGGTAAAAGATCCGGATCAGGGAAATATCTGTAATCGTGGGCGCTTTCTTTGGTTCTCATTGAAAATGTTTTCTGTTTACCGGAATCCCAAAGCCTGGTCTCCTGAGGAACTTTTCCGCCGCTCTCAATCACACCAATCTGTCTCTCAATCTCATACGCCAGGGCCCTTTCAAGAAATTTGAATGAATTCAGATTTTTGATCTCGCTTTTTGTGCCAAATTCCTTTTCACCAGCCAGTCTTACCGATATATTTGCATCACAGCGAATGTTCCCCTCCTCCATGTTGCAATCACAAATATCCAAATAGAGCAGTATATCGCGCAAAGAACGCATATACGCGGAAGCCTCCTCCGGGGTTTTAAGCTCTGGTTCACTAACAATCTCAATTAAGGGAATTCCAGCCCTGTTAAAATTAAGGGCACTGGAGTGCGCGTGATGAATAGATTTTCCGGCATCCTCCTCCATGTGTATTCTTGTAATTCCTATTTTCTTTTCCTCTCCTCCAACCCTTATAAATACAAAACCATGCTCGGCTATCGGCCGTTCATATTGTGAAATCTGATACCCCTTGGGAAGATCGGGATAAAAATAATTTTTCCTTGCAAACTGGCTTCGATTATTTATTTTGCAATGCGTGGCCAATGCCATTTTTGTTGTACATTCAACTGCTGTTTTATTTAAAACGGGTAAAACACCGGGCATTCCAGTACAAACGGGGCAGATATTTTCATTAACTGATGCCTCAAACCGCGTTGAACACCCACAAAATAATTTAGTACTCGTCAAAAGTTGTGCATGTACTTCAAGCCCTATTACCGCCTCAAAGGTCATCTTAACCCTCACTTCCGCGTAACAAACTAGGATGTTGCTTATGCCACTCTGTTACGGTCTGATAAGCTGAACCTACTTTGATGATATGTGCCTCTTTCATCCTGCCGGAAATGAGCTGAAAACCAATGGGAAGCGATTTTTTTGAAAATCCGCAAGGAAGACTCATCCCCGGGAGTCCAGCCAGATTAACAGAAATCGTATACATGTCAGATAAATACATGGTTAGGGGGTCTTCCATTTTTTCACCAAGTTTAAACGCTGGAGTCGGACTTGTGGGTGTTACAATTACCTCCACATCCTGAAAAGCGTTCTGGAAATCATTAGTAATCAAGGTTCTGACCTGTGCTGCCTTTTTAAAATAGGCATCGTAATAACCGGAACAGAGGGCAAATGTTCCAAGCATTATTCTCCTCTTAACCTCATCACCAAAACCCTCGCCCCTGCTTTTTTTATAAAGCTCTTCCAGGGTCTTTATTCCTTTCGTTCTCCTCCCATACCGAACCCCGTCATATCTTGCGAGATTCGAGCTCGCCTCTGCCGTGCATATTAAATAGTAGGTTGGAATCGCATACTTTAAGTGTGGAAGGGAAATCTCTTTAATCTCGGCTCCCAGCTTTTTCAAAACATCGATCGCACCAAGTACGGATTTCTTAACCTCTTCTTCAAGACCCTCTCCAAAATATTCCTCGGCAATGCCGATGCAAATACCTTTTAAATCTTTCGACAAATAACTGGTAAAATCGGGCACCGATTCCTGGGAGCTGGTCGTATCCAGGGGGTCAAACCCGGAAATGGCGTTTAACATTAACGCAGAATCGTGAACATCCCTGGTAAATGGACCTATTTGATCCAATGACGATGCGAAGGCAACCAGTCCATATCTGCTCACCCTTCCATAGGTAGGCTTCAAACCAACTACCCCTGTTAGAGATGCCGGCTGACGGATGGAACCACCGGTGTCACTGCCTAAAGAGGCAAACACCTCTCCTGAAGCAACCGCAACCGCAGATCCACCACTTGAACCACCTGGAATCCTCTCAAGATCCCACGGATTTTTAACAGGACCATACGATGAATTTTCGTTAGATGAACCCATCGCAAATTCATCCATATTTGTCTTTCCTATAAGAATCATCTCCTGATCCAGGAGCTTTTGTACGGCTGTGCCATTATATGGAGGACTAAATTTTCCAAGAATCTTGGACGCACACGTTGTAGGAATATTTTTTGTTATTAAAGCATCCTTCAAGCCAAGTGGAATCCCGGCAAGCGGTGCAAGTTTTTCCCCTTTACTTATTTTTGCATCAACAGCCATGGCACTTTTCAGCGCTATCTCTTCTGTAACAGCAATAAACGCATTTAACTGGGGCTCTAACTTTTTTACCCGCTTAATGGATAATTCGGTAAGCTCTTTACAGCTTATCTCCTTTTTTCCCAATTTCTCTTTTATTTCATGGACGGTTAAATAATGAAGATCCATTGCACACCTCACCCGGCGGAAATTACAACTGGGACCAGAATGGATTCATCATCATGTCGCGGTGCTTCTTTTAGAAGGCTATCCCGAGGCATAGAAGGTTTAAGCCCATCCTCTCTGTAACGGCTAAACCCACCCAAAGAGCTATACATGGGCTCCACACCAGCGGTATTAATTTCATTTAATATACCAATGTAATGTATAATTTTACCCAGTTCTTTCGAAAGGCGACTCACTTCTTCAGCACTTAGCTCAAGACGGGCCAGATCAGCGATATACCTCACCTGTTCATCCGATATCTTTGTATCCTTTTCATTCCTCATATGATTAGGTAGTTTTTGCACGAATAAAAAAAGAGCGCAATCCTTGAATCATCTTGAAAATATGAGACTTTTTTGATACAAAGTCCGCTCTCCCCAAGGAGTCCTAATAAATGTTTATCCAAGCTTCAAGGCTACGCCCGGGAATGATCGTAGAGTTTCAGGGACAACCACATTCTGTCATGACCGTTTTACATTTAACCCCCGGCAACAAGAGGGCCCTTGTTCAAACAAGCTTAAGAAGTCTGGTTTCTGGTTTGCAGAAAGAGCACAGATTTAGCGCCACAGAACATCTTACAAAGGTACAACTGGAACAGAAGTCTATGCAGTATCTCTATCATGATGGAGAGCATTACCATTTTATGGATTCTGAAACCTATGATCAGGTTGTAATTGGTAAGAATGTTATTGCAAACCAGGTGGGCTACCTGAAAGAGCAGAGTGTACTTACTGTTTATTACTATGAAGGAACCCCCGTAACCATCGAACTCCCCTCTACAGTGGATCTTGAAGTAATCGAAACCGAGCCAGAGATTAAAGGGGCAACCGCATCTGCTTCAATGAAGAGGGCAAAACTTGAAACCGGCATCAGTGTAAACGTCCCACAGTTTGTCAAAAATGGAGATAGAATTAGAATAAATACTGAAACTGGTCAGTATTTAGAGCGTGTTTAGGGTGTCTGATGGATGGGAAACACCGGCGTGGTCCCCTTTGCCTGAAGTAGTTTTTTTCTTCGTCTTCCCCTTTTATGACGTCTTTTTTTTCTTCTAATATTTAAGATTTTTGTTTTTGAAGCCATAGAGGTAACTCCTTATTACGTTGCTTCCGCGTTCTGTTGTATCTCCCCTTTGTCTTTTTCCGCTTTTGATTTTGATGGGACTACTACTTCTCTTTTCCCTTTCGGAACCTTTACCCCTTCTTTAATGTACACATAACCATTCGGTCCACCTGGAATCGCACCTAAAATCATTATTAGATTGTGTTTTGAATCGATGTCTTCTATCTTCAGGTTTTGAATGGTGATTATATCATTTCCCATTGCACCGGGCATTTTCTTATTCTTAAATGTTCTGCCCGGGGTGGTTCTATTACCAATTGCGCCACCATGGCGGAAAAATTCGTGGGTTCCATGTGAGGCATCAAATCCTTTTAGCCCATGCCTCTTCATAACGCCCTGGAATCCCTTCCCTTTGGAAACCCCGGTTACGTCCACGGTCACGCCGGGCTTGAAAATCTCTACTGTTAACGATTCTCCAATCCCAAGTTGACCAACCTCCTCTGGGGAAAGACGAATCTCTTGTAAAAGGCGTTTTGGGGTGGATTTGGATTTTTTGAAATGCCCCGATTCTGCCTTATTGATAACCCGCTCAGGCCTCTCATCAAAGCCCAATTGGACAGCCGAGTAACCATCTTTGTCCGGTGATTTCTTCTGTAAAATATAGCAGGGTCCAGCCTGAACACAGGTAACCGGAATAACCCTTCCATCTTCCTTAAAAATCTGAGTCATCCCTACCTTTTTTCCTAACAATCCGATGGCCATGGTAATAACCTCAAAATTAGCAAAAACTGTGAAGTTTTGTTGCTAACGCAATTCCCTTGGAAAATCAAGGTTCTTGCCCCTAAGACCCAAAATATAGGGCTTAAAAAACTCAACCCTTTACCCTTTTAGGTCGATCCAGAACTACGGGGGATAACATTATGGCAGATGAACAAAAGCCTTCAGATAAGCCAAAAGAGGCTCCGTCGGGGGGTGGGGTAGCCACACCAAAGAAGGAGCAGGAGGTAAAACAGAGCCATACAGGCACCGCTACAGCCTCTGTGGCTGAAACGAAACACGCTGTCGATGAGGCTCAACGCATGGCCAAGGGCCTATGCCTGGCTGAAAGATGCAAGGATGGAGCAATTCAATATCGCTTCTGCTCCAAACACTTTGAGGCTTTTCAGCTTGGGTTGATGACAAAACATGGTGTCCCTGCTAAGGATTATGAACATAAATTGAGAACCTTGCTCAGGAAAAATAAAATTAAGGCTGCTTGATGCTTTATCAAAATATACAGCGTGAAATTAAAGAACTTTTAAAAGTGAAAACCGACACCCCGTCTGTATTAAGTGTCTACCTTGATATGTCCGGAACTAATGAGTCCACCCGGAAAGAGGTTCAGGTGTTCTTGAAGAATGCCTTTAGCCAGGAAAAGACAAGATTTAAAAACGACCTTGCATCACTGGAAAATCTGGAGGCATCTCACAAGGAACTACTAAAATATCTGGAAGAAGAGCTTGAGCCACACTTTAAGGGACTGGCAATTTTTATTGCTGCAAATATACCTATAATTGTTCCATTTAAATCAATGGTTCCATTTAAAAATGAGTATTTGTTTGCCAAATCACCATATTTAAAACAGCTTATCGAGCTCTCAGATGATTTTGAGCCAACACTGCTGGTTTCGGTAGATAGCCGGGAGGCAAAGATCTACAAAATAGTATTTGGCGGATTCTTTTCAAAAGAAGCATTTACAAATAAAACACCCGGCAGATACGCCATGGGCGGGCTAAATGACATGAAATGGCAGCACCATTTTGACTTTCACCTAAAAGAGCATGCGAAAAGCGTGGCTGACCAAATAATAAAGCTTGTCGACCAGGAGGGCTACTCGTCCATCATACTGACTGGTCAGTCCAGAAATCTCGGTTTTTTGAAAGAGGGCTTACC
>Ga0155587_1102_pt19 | contig 21054 bp, 18 predicted proteins | sample RifCSPhighO2_12_FD_107244 | JGI IMG/M metagenome (GOLD analysis project Ga0155587, IMG submission 107244) | Deltaproteobacteria bacterium RIFCSPHIGHO2_12_FULL_43_9
TATATGTTCAAATATACATTGGGAGGTCTTTTCCGGTTTTTTGAGTGGGAAATATGAAGTAACACCTTTATCGTCGATAATTACCACCTCTCCTGGCTCAACCTCCCTCATCATCTCTGCGCCTATCAAATCAAACGCGCATGATTCGGATGCAACAACGTATGCGTCGCCATATTTGCCCAGAACAAGGGGTCTCACTCCATGTGGATCCCTGATCGCAACCAGTTTTTTTGGTGTAAGGAGTACAAGGGAATATGCCCCCTGAACCTGCTCTAATGCCTCAATTAATCTGTCTACGAAGAATCTTCTCACCGATCTCGCAACCAGATGAACAAAGATTTCTGTGTCAGATGATGAATAAAAAATCGTCCCTAACTCCTCCAGCTTTCTTTTCAGTGATTCTGAATTCGTAAGATTTCCATTGTGTGCGATAGCAAGCTGCCCTCTGGCGTAACGGGCAAAAAATGGCTGGACGTTTTTAGAGTCGGAACCCCCTGATGTCGAGTAACGGACATGCCCTATGGCAGACTCTCCGGGGAGTTTTTGAAGCATCTCCTGATTAAAAACCTCTGCAACAAGTCCTAGGCCCTTTTTTACAAAAAGTTCTGTCCCATCACTTGAAACAATGCCCGCGCTCTCCTGCCCTCTATGCTGAAGAGCATAGAGACCAAGATAGGTTATGTTGGCAGCCTCCGGATGCCGGAATATTCCAAATACCCCGCACTCGTCTCTAAAACCCATCCTAAAACCCCTCTTCGAGGGTAGATGACCATGCTTTCGCTACGTCGGCGAGAGAAAGGTCAATTAGATTATTAATTTTTATCCGATCTCCACCGGTTTTGCCAATCTGGGTATGAGGAATGTCACTCTCGGTTAAAATGGATAAAACCTTTTTTGCGTTTTCAGGCGTTGCCGTTACTATGATCCTCGACTGTCTCTCACCAAATAAAATTGTGTCGAATCTGACAGAGAGTGGCAGATTAATGCCGCACCCGACTCTTGATGGACCCGAGATTGCCATCTCAGTAAGAGCAACAACCAAACCGCCATCACTGCAATCATGGCATGCTGTCACCAGGCCATTTTGAATTAGTCGGCGGACAATAGAGTGCACACCCTTTTCCAGTTCAAGATCAATGGTCGGAATACCAACCTCTAAATTGTGTATCAAACTTAAATATTCTGAACCGGCCAAACCATTCTTATCATCTTGGATAGAGGCAATCTTCTCCCCAATGAGGATTATCTCTTCATTCTTGTTGGTAAAATGATTCTTCGCGTATTTTGAAACATCCTCTAAGAGACCAACCATCCCTATTACCGGCGTCGGAAATATCGGTTCTGCGTTTGTTTCATTATAAAAACTTACATTTCCACTGATTACAGGTGTCTCAAATTTCAGTGAGGCCTCGCGCAGACCCTCGGTTGCCTCTTTGAACTGCCACATAATCTGGGGATTTTCCGGGCTTCCGAAATTGAGGCAATTGGTCAGGGCAATCGGTATCGCGCCAACACAGCTCACATTCCTCGCGGCCTCCGCAACCGCTATAATTGTCCCAACCCTTGGGGAGAGATAAACATAGCGGCTGTTGCAATCCGTTGAGATTGCCAACCCTTTTGGTGAAACCTCTCTAATCCTTATGACGGCGGCATCCCCGCCCGGTGACTGAACCGTATTGATTCCGACGTGCTGGTCATACTGCCTGTAGACCCATCTTCTTGAGCAGATATTGGGAGAACCGATTAAATGAATTAGCGTCTCATTAAAATCTTTTGGGATTTCAACAGATGGAATCTTTTCCACGCGTTCCAGGTATGAGGGCTTTGAAACAGGTCGACCATAATCCGGGGCATAAACCGGCGCCCCTTCTGCAAGTGGATGAATCGGTATCTCTCCGACGCATTTATCATTAAGTTTTAATCGCAGCACCCCATCCCCGGTTACCTGCCCGATCTTAACAGCATCCAGATCCCATTTCCTGAATATATTCTTCAGATCCTCTTCCATCCCCGGTTTGGGAACAAGAAGCATCCTCTCCTGGGATTCAGAGAGCATCAATTCGTAGGGTGTCATGCCCTCTTCTCTCACAGGAACCTTTTCAAGATTCAACTCAATCCCATTTGAGGCCCTGGAGGCCATTTCCACAGAAGAACACGTGAGCCCTGCGGCACCCATATCCTGAATGCCTAAAACAGTTCCCTTCTCCATTGCCTCTAAACATGCCTCTAAAAGTAATTTTTCCGTAAAAGGGTCCCCAACCTGAACAGTCGGCCGCTTGGATTCAGTGGTCTCATCAAACTCGCTGCTCGCAAGAAGGCTTGCCCCATGGATTCCATCACGGCCGGTTTTTGAGCCAACATAGTAAACCTTATTACCTATTCCTTCAGCCTTCCCTCTGAAAATTTTGTCCCTCTTTACCAGGCCTAAATTAAATGCGTTTACGAGAATATTTCCGTTATAGGACTTGTGAAAATAGAGCTCGCCTCCGACTGTTGGACAACCAAATGCGTTTCCATACCCTCCTATACCGGCAACAACCCCATGAATGAGGTGCGTTGTCTTAGGATTAGCTATTTCACCAAAGCGTAGTGAATTTAATGATGCAATTGGGCGCGCGCCCATCGTAAAAATGTCTCTTATTATTCCGCCAACACCGGTAGCCGCACCTTGATACGGCTCAACAAAGGATGGGTGATTGTGGCTCTCGATCTTAAAGGCAATCGCCCACTCTTTATTAATTGCAATAATTCCGGCGTTTTCGCCCGGCCCCTGTAAAACAAGCTGGCTTGAGGTTGGAAGGCTCTTTAAATACTTTTTAGAGCTTTTGTAACTGCAATGCTCGCTCCACATTACAGAAAAGATTCCAAGCTCCAAAAGGTTCGGAGCCCGGCCAAGAATGTTTTGTATCCTTTCAAACTCCTCTTCCGTCAACCCATGTTCGGAAACGGTCTGTGAGGTCACTTCAAGCATGAGCAAAGACCTCACCACTTAAGGGTTTCGTTTTCAGGGAGATTAAATAATTCTTTAGTGATTCAAAGAATTTCTTTCCATCGGTTGAGCCAAATATTTCTTCGCTTCTTCTTTCTGGGTGCGGCATAAGACCAACAACGTTTCCACTCCTGTTTGAAACCCCGGCGATCGAGCATAAAGAACCATTAGGGTTATCAGAGTCCTTTAGCTTCCCATCCTTAGAAACATAACGAAACATAACCTGACAATAATCCTCAATCTCCTTCAATCCAGCCTTGTCTATAAAATAATTTCCCTCTCCATGCGCTATTGGGAGCTCTATTACCTCCCCCTTAGAGAAGAGGCCGGTAAACGGCGTATCGACCATCTCCACCTTCAGGTGAACAGACTGGCAGAGAAACTTGAGGTTTTTATTCCTTAGCAGCGCGCCTGGAAGGAGACCCGCCTCAATCAATATTTGAAAACCGTTGCAGATTCCAAGTACAGGCTTGCCGGACTGAGCAAACCTGATTAACCCCTTCATGATCGGTGAAAACCGGGCGATAGCGCCACTGCGCAGGTAATCCCCATAAGAGAATCCACCGGGAATAATAGCCGCGTCATACCCACGCAATGATCTCTCTTTATGCCAGACAAATTCGGCATCAATGCCGGCCACATTGCGTAGCACATGAAGTGTGTCAAAATCACAGTTTGAACCCGGAAATCTTAGAACCGCAACCCTCATCTAGGCTTCCTTAATGGAAAAACTGAAATCCTCAATCACTGTGTTTGCAAGAAGCTTTTTGCACATCTCTTCTATCTCGGCATTCAGATCCTTCTTTAAACCACCCTCGAGCTTTAGCGTAATCAGTTTCCCAACACGCGCATCCTTAACAACATTAAATCCCAGAGAATTGAGTCCATGGGCAACAGCCTTACCCTGAGGATCCAAAACACCCTTCTTTGGGGTTACATAAACCTCAACAATCATTGCGCGACCCTCTCCATAAGATTTTTATAGCTCTCTTCAACCGCACCAAGATCGAAGCGGAACCTGTCTTTATCCAGTTTCTGATTGGTCTTCGCATCCCAAAGCCTGCATGTATCTGGGCTAACCTCGTCGGCTAAAACAAGATTCCCCTCCAGATCCCTTCCAAACTCAAGTTTAAAATCTACCAACTTTACCCCTTTCTCCTTCCAAAATTCCTTTAACGCTTCATTTACCCTTAATGCCTCCTTCCACATGTACTGAAACTCCTCGGGTGTGGCCCAGTCAAACGCGATAATATGATCCCGGTTAACCAAGGGATCATTTAATGAATCACTTTTATAGAAAAATTCCGTAAGTGGTTTCTCCAGCACAACACCCTCGTCCAAGCCCAATCTCTTGCAGACAGAGCCGGCCGTAATGTTCCTGATAACAACCTCAAGAGGGAATATCTTGACATGCTTCACCAGCATCTCCCTGTCACTTAAGAGATCGACAAAATGTGTCTTGATCCCTCTCCCTTCCAGAAATTTAAAAATGGTTGAGCTGATCTTGTTGTTAATAACCCCCTTGCCATTAATCGTCCCCTTCTTAGCCGCGTTAAAGGCTGTCGCGTCATCCTTGAAATATTGGATGAGCAACTTGGGATTATTGGTTAAATAGAGGATCTTCGCCTTTCCCTCGTAAATCTGCTCCCCTCTGTTGATCGTCGCCATATTCTTCTCCTTTTAAAAATAGACGTGAATAAATCGTGTCGATATGTCCCAGATAACTTTCCGGATCAAAAATATCATTCAACTCACTGCCGGAAATGAATTTCAGTAAATCAGAATCCCTTCGCAGGTTTTCCAAAAAAGAACCATCCCTCTTCATCGCGTTCCGCTGCACAATCTCATAAGCAGCCTCCCTCGAGATCCCTCGTTTTGTTAACTCCAGCATCAATCTTTGCGAAAATATCTTCCCACCGCTCGACCCCAGATTTTCCCTCATGCGATCAGGATAGATGACCAAACCTCGCAATGTCTTTGTGAGGCGATCTGTCTGATAATCAACCAAAATAGTCGCATCCGGAGCTATAACCCGTTCAACAGAGCTATGACTTATATCCCTCTCATGCCATAAGGCGTTGTTCTCAAGCGCCGCCACGGCATAGCCCCTCAAAAGCCTCGCTATACCGGTAATATTCTCCGAAGCAATGGGGTTTCTTTTATGCGGCATCGCGGATGAACCCTTTTGACCCACCGCAAAACCCTCCTCAACCTCCCCAACCTCACTGCGCTGCAGATGACGAATCTCTGTTGCAATCTTCTCATGCGTAGATCCAATAATTGCCAACACCGAAAAGAATTCCGCGTGACGATCCCGCTGAACTATCTGCGTAGAGATCGGGTCACATCTCAAACCAAGCAGTTTACAAACACCCTCTTCTACAGATGGTGGTAGATGGGCAAATGTACCAACGACGCCGGAGATTTTTCCAACCGATATTCTATCTTTAGCAGACTCAAGCCTTTCAATATTGCGCTCCGTCTCCGCATACCAAAGAGCGCATTTCAGACCAAAGGTAACCGGCTCTGCATGCATCCCATGAGAGCGGCCAATCATAATGGTATTCTTGTGTTTAAAAGATAAATCCTTAAGAGTCCCTTGCAACACTTTCAAATCCGATAAAATTACATCTGCAGATTCTTTGAGTAATAAAGCCAGTGCGGTATCCAAAACATCTGATGATGTGAGCCCGAAGTGAAGATATCTCGATGCCTCTCCAATCGACTCTCCAACATTGGTCAAAAAGGCAATGACATCGTGTTTCACCCTGGCTTCAATCTCATCAATCCGCTCAACCGAAAAAGCAGACCTCTCCTTAATGGCCAAAGCAGCCTCAGCCGGGATTATCCCCTCCTCAGCCATAGCTTGCGCTGCGGCAATCTCAACCTTGAGCCAGGTCTGAAAACGGTTCTCCGGAGACCATATGGCCCCCATCACATCTCTTGTATAACGTGGAATCATGGATTTCGGCCCCTAAAGCCGATAGGGTAAAAACCGCTTTCCTTATATCCTAATACCAAGGATGTTTCAACAAGCTCTATTGAATAATAATTACTCTTCAGTACCACAAAAGTAACTTACAATTTAGCGCTAATATGCCTATTACAATAAATTTTGACATATATAAGCATATAATTTAATATGTTTTGTATGCGTACAACACTCAACATACCAGAAAATTTATTGCAGGAAGCCCTCAGGCTCCTTGGATTTACCTCCAAAACAGATGTGATTGTTCTCGCTCTACGAGAGCTGATCCGACAGCGAAGAATCGAGCAACTAAAAGCACTTTCTGGTCATATTAACCTGGATATTGATATCGACAAATCACGAAGAAGAAAGAACCCTGCTAAATGATGGTCTTTGTCGATACCTCTATTTGGATAGAATTCTTTAAAGGTAAAGATGCGGGCTTAGTAGATCGCCTTAATACCCTTCTGGATAGAAATGAGGTCGCATTGGCAGTGCCAATATGGCTTGAGCTTTTATGTGGAGCACCCCAAAAATCCAAAAAGCTTTTTAGGGAGATTCTATCGGCATTACCTATTTTTTACACATCCGAGGATACCTGGGATAGAGCGGCAGAATGGGTTGAAGAGGCATCAAAGAAAGGGGAGAGATTTTCCGCAATCGACCTGTTAATAGCTAGTTTTGCGTATGAACAGGATGCCTCGGTTTGGTCCCTCGATAATGACTTTAAAAGGATGGAAAAACTCAACTTTATCTCCACATTTACATTCCTCCACTAGTAGAGCATTGCAAAAGTTTTGCGCGCAATCGTCATGCCCAGGCGCGTTAGCGCCGTTGGGCATCCCCCCGAGAAGATCCCCACGGCCTTCGGCCATATGTCACCCCCAGCGCGAAGCGCGTGGGGGTCTCAACGTGGAGATCCCCACAGCCTTCGGCCTGGGGATGACATCAAAACTTTTGAACCGCCCTACTAGGCAATCCTAAAAAAATAGGAGAAAAGGTACTGTTTCTTTTTGAAATTTATAAAAGCTGAAGCTGGTCCACAAAATACTGTTATTTATTATTCAAATTAGGCCGTTTTACTACAGAACGGTTTTATGCTATAATCGTTCTATAGGAGAACGATTCATGGAACAGCTTGATATTATTGAAAAATTAGCATTGGTGCAAGAGAGGTTAATAGCCTCAATACCTCCAAAACTGAGGTTTTTCATCTCTAATCACTCACTCCAGGGGAAGCGTGGATTCTTGATTATTGGTCCACGTGGCGTAGGGAAAACCACCCTTCTACTCAAAGAATCTGCCAAAGGAAAAATACTCTATTTGTCTGCTGATAATCCAATCATATCCCAAACTACACTTTCAGATATCGCGGAAAGCTGCTTTAGCAATGGCTATGAAGGAATTATTATTGACGAGGTCCATTACGCAAAAGACTGGAGCATGCATGTTAAATCCATCTACGATAATTTTCCAAAAAAGACTATATGGATTAGTGACAGTAGCAGCCTCATTCTAAGAAAAAGTACAAGGGATCTTAATAGAAGATTCCCAAAGCTCTTTGTCCCATTTCTGTCATTTAGAGAATATTTGGAATTAAAGCATGATCTAAAATTTAGATCTTTCGATCCATTTAATGCTAGCAGAAATGTATTCCAAGAAGTTTTAGATTCCGTGAATATTTTTGAAAAATTTAAAGAATATAAAACGGAAGGGTTTAGACCAATCTTCCTTGAGGGGGATTATATTGAAAAGATTCTTGGGATTATTGAAAAAACCATCTTTTCCGATGTCCCATTCTTTGTTCCAAGAATACAGGAAAATCATTTGCGTCTTATGAATGCCATCGTCGGTTTTTTGGCATCATCCCCTGTTCCAACCATCAATATTGATTCCTTTTCATCTCGATGGTCCGTGGGAAAAGAAAAACTATATAAATTAATCGATGTGCTTGAGCATGTTGGACTTATTAATATCGTTCGATTTGAAAGGGATTTTCACGCGTCCGGTAAAGGGGCAAAGATATTCTTTGCGGACCCTTCCATGTATTCTGCCTTGTCGGGAGACGTCGGTAATTTCCGCGAGGCTTTTGTAACAACAATTTTTAGGCAAATGGGTAAGAATATTTATGCCTGTAAAAATGAACGAAAGGGTGATTTTGTTGTAGAAAAAATTACTCTTGAAATAGGCGGAAGGAATAAATCAATCAAAGGCGCGGACTTTGTTATAAGGGATGACATTGACTTGCCAGGAAATCGAACAATTCCGCTCTGGTCTCTTGGTATGATGTATTAGCTTTGCAAATTAATTACTCTGTCCCTTTGGGAGGAAATAAACTAGTAGACCATTTCAAAAGTTTTGCACTCTTTCGTCCCCCCCAGGCCGAAGGCCGTGGGGGTCTCACCGTGGAGATCCCCACGGCCTTCGGCCTGGGGATGACATCAAAACTTTTGAACCGCTCTAGCTCTACTAGACAATCCTAAAAAAATAGGAGAAAAGTACCTCAGAATGTGCTAAATGCTTACGTTTTAGGCTATTTGCCTCCGTCACCAATTGCGTACAAAGGGAGCAGGTTTGATCAAAGGATACAAAGATGCGGGCGTTGATATTGACGCGGCGGATCAATTTATAGACTCGGTAAAGGGTGAAATCCATACCACCCATGGGCCCCAGGTTCTTGGTGGAATCGGGGGGTTTGGCGGTGCTTTTGCGCTTGAGGCCTCAAGGTATAAAGAGCCGGTCTTGATCTCAGGGACCGACGGGGTTGGAACCAAGCTTAAACTAGCCTTCCAGATGAATAGACATGAAACGATCGGTATCGATCTGGTTGCAATGTCTGTAAATGACATTCTAACTATGGGGGCTAAGCCACTCTTCTTTTTAGACTACTATGCAACCAGCAAATTGGAGCCAGCGGTAGCAAAAAATGTAATCCATGGCATTGTAACGGGATGCAAACAGGCGGGATGCGCGCTTTTGGGTGGTGAAACCGCGGAGCTTCCGGACTTTTATAAAAAAGATGAATATGATCTGGCTGGGTTTGCTGTTGGTGTGGTTGAAAAATCTCAGATTATCGATGGTTCGAAAATTTCACCTGGAGACATTGTTATTGGACTACAGTCAAGCGGCGCCCACTCAAATGGATTTTCATTAATTAGAAAGATCGTCGAGAGATCTCGTCTGACTTTAAACGACAGGTTTCCCGGAATACACGCAACTTTAGGTGAGGTTCTCCTTACGCCGACAAAAATCTACGTATCATCCGTACTACAAATCCTATCTCAACATCCGGATGCGGTTTTGGGAATGGCACACATTACTGGTGGTGGTCTTCCAGGCAACCTTATCAGAATACTTCCAGAAAACTGTTCGATGAAAATTGACTGGGAGAGCTGGCAGAGGCCTCCGGTAATGGAGTGGATCTATAGAACAGGAGAGATCTCCATTAATGAAATGCGGGATGTCTTCAACTGTGGAATCGGTTTCGTATTGGTTGTAAGAAAATCCGGGCTAATTCCGCTTCTCGATTCTCTTAGAAGATGTGGCGAGCAATGCCACATCATAGGTGAAATTATTCCTGCATCCGGCACTCAGGAGATTAGATTTATTGGAGATAAATTTTGAAGAAGAGGATTGTAGTCCTAGTTTCAGGTCGGGGAACAAACCTTCAGGCAATAATAGATCATTGTAAATCCTCACCTCTTGCCACTGTTGTAGAGGTCGTCTCTAGTAACGAGAGCGCTTTTGCTTTAATGCGGGCTAAATCTGCAAATATTCGCCACACAATCCTGCCGTTAAAGGAACGAAACAGTTTCCTGCTAAAGAGATTGGAAGAATTGTCACCTGACCTCGTTGTTCTGGCTGGCTATATGAAAATTCTCCCTTCGGATATTATTAATAAATTTAGAAACAGGATAATAAATATCCATCCCTCCCTTCTTCCATCCTTTAAAGGGCTCGAAGCGCCAAAACAGGCACTGGAGTTTGGCGCAAAGGTTACCGGCTGCACGGTGCATTTTGTCGATGAAGGGGTCGATTCCGGCCCAATCATTCTTCAGCAATCGGTCACGATTGATGAGGATGATACGGAGGGGAGCCTTGCCCAAAAAATATTGCCATTCGAGCATAAACTTCTGGTAGAAGCGGTGGATCTATTTTGCCGAGGCTCTATACGTATTGATGGCAGAAGGGTATATATAGTTAATAGGGACCTCCATGAATCAAAACCAGAGCCTACAAGAAGTCATCAGATTCATCTCAGCTAAATTGAACATTTCAGAAGTGGAAGTTGCGCCCTTCATAGAATTTCCACCCGAAAAATCTATGGGAGAATACGCCTTCCCATGTTTTATATTGGCCAAAAAACTAAAAACATCACCACAGAAAATTGCGGAGTCGCTTGCAGAAGGGTTTTTTCCAACCGAATTTTTAAAAGAGGTTAAGGTTGTTGGTGGCTATCTGAACTTTTTTGTCCAGAGAGAGAATTACATAAAAGATATTTTAAGCTCTGTTTTAAAAGAGGGGGGAGCTTTTGGAAAATCAGATGAGGGAAAAGGCAAAATGGTTGTTATTGACTACTCTTCTCCCAATATTGCCAAGCCATTCTCCATCGGGCACCTGCGCTCAACAATAATCGGGCAGGCCCTGGCAAACCTCTTCAGATCAGCCAGCTACAAAGTAGTTGGAATTAATCATATCGGGGATTGGGGGACTCAATTCGGAAAACAGATTGTGGCGTTAAAGAAGTTTGGCTCCGTAGAAGATCTAAAAAACGCCAAGGACCCGATAGTTTATCTATTCGATCTATATGTGAAATTTCATAAAGAGGCCGAAAAGAATCCATCCCTGGAGGATGAAGCAAGGGAGATGTTCGCGAAAACCGAGCGTGGGGACAAGGAGGCAACGGAGCTCAGGGACCTTCTGGTGGATTATTCCCTGAAGGCATTCAACAAAACCTACAAAAGACTTGGCATCGAATTCACCCACACGAGGGGGGAATCGTACTACGCTGACAAGGTGGAACCTGCGTTTAAAAAGATTGAAAAACTGACTGAGGTCCGGGAGAGCGAAGGGGCGCTGGTAATTGATCTGGACTCATACGGGTTAACCCCTCTTTTATTGAAAAAAAGGGATGGGACAACACTCTACGCGACCCGGGATCTGACGGCCCTGTTTGACCGGTTTGAGGAGTTTAATTTTAATCAGATGCTCTATGTCGTCGGTCAGGAACAGACGCTTCATTTTAACCAGCTTTTTTCCGCGCTGGAGAAGATGAAGATCCAGTGGGTAAACAGATGCCATCACATCCCATTTGGAATGATCAGGTTTAAGGACAAAAAGATGTCAACAAGGGAGGGAAACGTAATCTTTCTTGAGCAGGTTCTTGATGAAGCGAAGAAGAGGGCAAAAGACGCCATCGAGAAAAAGAACCCGGAATTAAAGGATAAAGACGAGGTTGCCGAGGCCGTTGGCACGGGCGCCGTGATATTTAATGACCTATCACAGAGAATGATCAAGGATGTCATATTCGACTGGGATCAGATGTTGAATTTCGAGGGAGACACGGGGCCATATCTTCAATACACATGCGCGAGAATATCCTCGATAATAAAAAAATCCGGATCAAATATTAAAGAGATCGACTGGAGCAGGATTCAGGATGATGAAAGCTTCCAGATTGTGCGCGCACTGGAGCAGATCCCTATCGCGATTTCAAACGCAACAAAAGCATATGAACCCTCTATCCTCTGTTCCGCGCTCCTTTTCGTCGCGTCCGCCTTTAACACCTTCTATCACAAGCATCGCGTTATTCAGGAAGACAAGAATGTTGAGAGCGCAAGACTAGCCCTTTTAAAAGCTGTTCTTTACTCACTAAAAAATGGATTGCAGATTTTGAATATAAAAGCTCCTGAGGAGATGTAGACATCATCGTCATCCCGAGCCGATCATCCGTCATCCCGAGCGAAGCGAGGGATCTCAGCGCAAGATTGCGGAGCCTGTCCTGAACGCAGTGAAGGATCCCCTACGGAACTCCTCGCAATGGGGTGTTCGCTCGCAATGAGAGTCACTAAGCAGCCTTTGAAGTTGAAACCATCTCTAATGGATGAGATTCTTCAGATGTCGGAATCACTCTTTGCGTCGGGTAGGCAAATTCAAAGCTTGCATATTGTTCGAAAACTTTTGCTATTTTTGTTGAAAGAAGATGCTTTAGCGCGAAAACACCCTTTGGAGGTGTAAGAAACCTCATTGTAAAGTGATAGCCATTTTCAGCAATTGTCATATAAATGTGTGGCTCTCTGGGAACAAACGGCATATCCCTTCTTAAACACATTTCATGTATTTCTACATTGGCTGACTTGAATATCTGGTTCGTATTTTCATCAATAATGGCTTTAAGCTCCCGAATTATCCCCTCCCAGTCGCTCTCGAAGGTGGCTGTAATTTCGATCTGGGTCCAGACATAATTGTAACCAAAGTGATAATTTATTACCGGCTGCGAGAAGACGAAGTTATTTGTAAGCAATATTCCTCTGCCGGTAGATCCACCACCCTCACCCAGATGACCGGCCTCAAGTAGCCTTGTATGAAGAAGATTTATATCCAAAACATCTCCCACAAGATCACCCACCTTGATCCTGTCACCGGGTTTAATCCCTTTACCCGCAACCAGTATCACCCATCCAACCATTGCCTTAAAAATATCCTGAAGGGAGATGGCAATACCGGCACCAATCAATCCCACAACAGTAAGAGCCCCCCTGATATTTTCGAGAAGGATAAAGAGAAGCGCGGCAACAACCACAAGCCATGTAAATAATTTTGTTAACTTCTTTATCTTATAAACCTTCGCGGGATCGTCTACCCATTTAGGTATATTTTTTTGTACCAGCAACGAAACAATCAGGACCAGAGCAAAGAATGATATGATCCACAGAAATCTTTGTAAATAAACCCAGAGGACGATCCTAAAGTCTCTCGATGCCTTTTGATAGGCCCGCTGCGCCTCCTCTAGCTCTTGCGTAGTTGTGCTTATTAATTTTTTGCCCTCCTCACCTCTTGCCTGCAGCGTTGGTAGATCTGATAAAGCCCCCTTAATCTTTTCTTCTGTCACTTCACGCGCTTCGCCCTTCAACCCCCTGAGATTCTCTCTTAAGGCAGCTATATTCTCCTTCGCATTTTCAATTTTGTTAGTTATATCCTTTAATTCACTCTCCGCCAGGGCTTTACCCCGCTCTAATTTCAGTAAGGTGTGCTTTGCCTCTCTATAACTATTAAATAACATTAGCGGTCCGGCATGCTTAGCCTCTACACCGGTTGCGTTATTATTATTCAGAACCTGCACTGAATTTTGAGCGTACACCACACCGCATAAAATGAGGGGGGATAAAACAATCAATATCAGCAGCTTATAACGCATGAGATGATTCATCTTTCCCAATCTTAATAATTTACATTATGCTCCACCTCTTCTATCGGCATTTTGTCAACAAAAGTGTACTACTCACTTGAAAAGCAATAGGGATACATGTTACCTGCTCTTAAATCTTTTCGTATTGGAGTTGACATGAAAAAATTATTGTTTGTTCTGATTTTTATCTTATCCTCAGCCGCATCGTACGCCTCTGATGGGGTAACCCTGGTACTGCGCGGATTTGTTCAGGATGGGCCTGTAAGCCTGAACCCAGTTAAGGATATTAATCTTCTTGAGCATCCAACCTACTTTACCGAACTCCGGGAACTAAAAGATTTAAAAACAATCCAATTAGGTGAACTTTCCAAAGCAAGGGTAGTGATTGAACTTTGGAAAAGGGATGACAAAAATGGCTCCCAGCTTTTCCTTGACCACAGAAAATTAAGAGCCAGTATTTTAAACCCGGATAAAAATGTTAAATACACAAGGGTCCTAGACGATCTTTATCCCGAGCTTAGCCTTCTTGATTTTATAATAACCCCCGATGATCTAAGTTTCACGATCCCATGGTCCTTTCAAAAAACTATCGACAAGAAAAAAAGAAGATTCAACCTATCAAAAGGCATGTATCTATTAGTGGCCAGACTCCTGGACGAAGATGAAAAACAACCTGACACCTTAGGGAATGATAACCCCGAGACAATTTTACAGGCCTACGAATACGATTTTTTTACCAGAAAAGAGGTTGATCAGGATGGGAATGAAAAGATCATTGTTGATGATGACGCGTACTTCCAGCCCACAAGGCGCCTAAGAAACCTCTCCAGACTGCTTGACGTAAAACTATGGGATAGTGAACTAGAAGAATCAGAGGATAGAGCGATTAGCCTAAACATTATTTTCCCCACATTGAAACAGTTCCTGACCACCCTTCCCCAATTACCTGAACCGGGGAAAATCAGGAGCGATCATAATGACACAAATTACATCACAGATAATGAATTTGTAATCTGGACGGGGATTACGCAGCATGGTGCTGGATTAAACAGGTTTGTAATCAGAAATGGCGATATACTGATTCGTGCCGGGGAGGATTCACAGATCGCCCTTGGGCTTGTTCCTCCGCCACTCGATTTCACGAACGATCCACTTATGGGGGGACTCGACTGGAATGATTTTCCAATTCCTCTTGCCGATTTCATGAAGAAGATCGACCCGGAGGCCGCGGATGATGATGGTGGCGATTCATTCGCTGATAAAGTAGATATGTTGTTGAACATAGAAAAGGTGGCAAAAATCTCCGTCGCCCTATATTCAGCGGTTTTACAATTCCTGATTCAAAAGGGGGAGAATGTTCCATCGACCGTTGAGGATTCCTTCAGAAGCCTGACTGACAAAGAGATAAGCATGGACGTTGAAATAACAAGGAAAGAATATTTAGAGCGCCTCGCTACCGGCGAAACTGTTTACGAAGAAGAGGAGGATGGCGAGACATATTATTACGCAAAAGTAAATTATTTTATACCAGATGGCGTAATTGGTTTTGAGGATGCCTTCACATACAGGGCGGAACTCATAAAAAATGATTATAGAAAGGCAAAGCCAAACCTAAGAATAGGCTTTATTGAAAATGATAAATTTTGTTATCAGGGTTTAACCGAAACAGAACAGGGATATCCGACAACATACGATAAAGAAGGAAGGCCGGTCGCCTGGGGCAAGATCCTTCATCACAATTGTATGCCAAAATGGAGCATGGATGATCTTCGGCTCCTTATGATTGGAAAAACATTAGTAAGCCCGCCTGACGTTAATCCATTCCACATACCTGTTAATTTGGAAGAGAAAATTGACCAGGCATTGCGCTATTACCCCGGAACAATATTTTTAACACACGTTGGAATCGCGGTAATTGAATACAATGATAAAAACGAGAAAGAGCTCTGGGTTTATGACGCCTATCCGAACAGCGATGGTTTCGGCGGTATCAGACGCACCACGTGGGCTGAATTCTTTGGTTCCACACCGCATCCCATTACAGAAAAAAAGGTGGTTCACGCAACAGCCGGTGGAGTATTCAGGGCCCCTGGGAGAGATAGCAGCGGAAGGCTTGTTGGTGTTGAGGCGGCCCGGCAGACACAGAGATATTACAGGATCTGGAAGCACAGGGGAGATGAATCTGTACTTAGCGGAATTAAAAAGGATGTTGAAAACGAGTGGATTGAACGATTCATGAAGAGACTGGACAGCGAATGGTTCGATCAAAAACTTGAAGAGCTATCTGAAAGTGATCTTCACCCTGTTACAGACGACCCGTTTGACTACGGATTCGACTGGACTACGGAGGAGCTAATAGCATGTTCGGAACTTGCTTACAGAGCCTACGCAAAAATAGGTATCAATATCATTCCAAACCTTACGATGCTCAGAATGCCACTGGAGGGGATACACAAACTTGGCTGGGAGGTGATCGCAAAGTTCCTGCAGGCTTCACCGCAGTCGATAATGCTAAGTCCGCGGGTAGCTAGGGTAGCCGACTTCCTCTCTCACCCAACGCCTTCAATCGTATTGTTCAGAGGTAATGAGGTTGAAAAAGCGAAATTTATTGGAGAATTTATCGACTCTCTGATAGCAGACCACAGGGAGCATCCGGTTGACATCTCAAAACTCCCAGGCGGAAATCTTGGAAAAGTTGATCTGAATAAATGGACCGTAAATAATCAACCGGTATTTTCTCTCTACCCTGTTCCTATCGATCAGTAGTGGGATAGCCGGAGTAGACGACATCGAATTTATCGGTCATCAAAAGCCCCGCGGGGGAGATAACGTCCCTCTCCCATGGAATATGCCCCTGAAAATGCTCTTTCCAATAGGCTTCGGCAATCTTTTTATCGAAGTCAGAGATCTTCTGCATTTTTCCGGCGTGAATTCCGGCCCCCTTATCGTAAGCCTTGTAGACCAGTTCGGAGCAGTATATTTTATCCTCACTCTCTTCAAAGTGATAATCGTATTCCTTGCCAACATAGGAATTTGCCACCTTAATTACCGCATCAATAACCTTCCCATTCCGATATTCCGGTTTTAAACGAAGCTGAATATATTTCCCACCATCCCGCGCAAGAAACTCAAGCAAAGGTGTTCTCTTTGTCACGGGCGTCCATGCTTCCACCACCTCTCCACCCGACGCGTTTGATCTTAATATAAAACTAAACAGACTCTTTTTGGGTGGAATAACAACTATTGCCGCGTGGTCAATCGGGCTTTTGGTTGATGCCCGAATCGAATCACAATAGACACCACACCTGGCGCTCTGTAACAGGACATCCCCGGTTTCAAACGCGGCAAAACATATATTTACAAACAGGAAAGAGAGAAGAAAAGCAAGGCAGCGAATCATAAAACCCCCGTAAATAATTAAATGTTATAGAAAAAACCGATACCCAAGATACTTAAAAAACTCACCAACCAGAAGCTTTATGCTCCTAATATCCCTCCACCAGTCGTTTGGATCATAGTTACCACTCTTCACCGGATGCACATAGATTGCAACAGATGGGAGCCACTTCTTAAACATCAGTTCAGCCCTTGGGATATGATATGTCGAGGTGACAAGAAGTATGGACTGCGGAGTCGGCCTAATCTTCCGAAGGATCAGTTTTGTCTGAAAAGCATTTTCCCGGGTATTTTTCGCGGTAGGATCAACCAATACCCTCCCCTCCATCCTTAATCTTTTAACATCATATCCCGGCGCATTCAGATAAAACTGACCGGCCGCCTCCACCCCTGTTACAAAAAGGAGGGGAGCAACTCCCCCTTCCAAAAGCCTCATCCCTTCATTAATCCTGCCAGTGGCACCGGTCAGGACTACGATTAAATCTACCCTCTCCGGATCACCACGCCCAGAGCTCAGCCTTATATTTCTGGCATATAAAAGTAAGCCGGCTATAACCGAAATAAAAAGGAGCAGCAAAATTAGAAGAAGAAGCCTCTTCATGAAACCCAAAAATACCAAATGCCGTCTTTATAATGCAAGGGGAATAGTTGCAAAAATTGATCTTGTAATGATATGTTGCAGTGCCTAAAGAGAGAATTGTGGAGCGTAAACAATGTCATACCAATGTGCTGCATGTGGAAAAGGGGCCCAGACCGGCAATGTCGTCAGTCACTCAAATATAAAATCTAAAACCAGGTTCATGCCGAATCTACATAATATGAAGGTACGTATTGATGGTGTAGTACGCAGGCGAAGAATCTGCACAAGCTGCATAAGAAGCAACGCCGTTGAAAAGGTCAAATAATGTCATTCCTGTACCCCGTTTTCACGGAGTACAGGCTCCAGCGGGAATCCCCTCCGTCATTCCGAGGAGCCGAAGGCGACGAAGGAATCTCACCGAGGAGATTGCTTCGCTCCGCTCGCAATGACGCAATGTCATTTTACAGCAATCAAATCAATCTCAACCTTAACATCCTTTGGGAGTCTGGCCACCTGAACAGTCGCTCTTGCCGGCGGGTTTATTTTAAAATATTTTCCGTAAACTTCGTTCATAGCGGTAAATTCATTCATATCCGAGAGATAGACAGTCGTTTTCACAACATTATCGAAACTTAAACCATCAGCAGATAAAACAGCCTGAAGATTTTTTAACACCTGTTCAGTCTGGGCAACTATATCTCCAGATACTACAGAGCCGGTTGTAGGATTGATCGGAATCTGCCCAGATAAAAATACTAAATTACCCGTGGCAATTCCTTGAGAATATGGCCCAATTGCTGCGGGCGCTTTATCTGTTTTTATTATTTTTTTACTCATACGGTGCCTCCGTGAAATGGTTGTTCAAAAATGAGCAATTTTTAGGAACGACGACTAAGAAAACCGGACTGTACTTCAGATGTACACGAGGATTTTCGAAGGAGGAGTGACACAGAAATTGCCATTTTTCAACAACCATTAAAGCAATGAGCCCACTTTCGTGGGCTCATTACCTGTGTGTTTTAGGTGTTCTTCCATGAAAAGGAAAAACCTCGATTTGGAAGCTACTTAACATGTAAATATTAGTCAAGTAAATTTTTCATACTTCATACAACAAAAGTGAACGTTTCGCTACACTCGAACCAAAAAACTATAACCTCTCGACAGAGATAACACCTTCAACACCTTCCATTTCCTTAATTAATTCCTGCAGCTGTGGAAGATTTGTTACCGATACCTCAAAAATATTGATCGCCTTTTTATCCTTCGTGGTCCTTATCTGAGCCTTAACTATATTAATGCCGTGAGAGCCAAAGACCTCACTCATCTTTACCAATATACCGGGGATGTCTATGCTCAGAACCCTGACCTTCACATTTCTTTCGGTTTTAACCCCCTCGGCCTCCCATTCTATCTCAACCCTTCGCTCTTCATCATGTGATAAAAGCCTGGAGCAGTCAGCCCTGTGAACCGAAACGCCCCTCCCCCTTGTAATAAACCCGGAAATTGGATCCCCGGGTACAGGAACACAGCACTTCGCGAATCTGACTAATACATCCCCCACCCCCTTGATCTTGATCGCTTTTGAGGTAAATACCCTGGTTTCACCTCTCACGGATTCCGCTGATTTATCTAATGGTTGCCCTGATTTTTCCGGCAATGGAGGAAAGAGCTTTCTTATAACCTGTTTCGGCGGAATAAAACCGTACCCTACAGCCATTACCAGACCATCGATATCCTGATAGTTCATCTCCTTGGCGACCTTTTCCAGCTCACCCTGCTTTTGCAACTTTTGAAAGGTCGTCCCCTTTTTGCGAAATTCCTTCTCAAGCAGCTCAATGCCCAGTTCAATACTTCTTACTCTCTCAATCTGCTTTATATACTGCCGTATTTTGGATTTTGCCCTCGATGTCTGGACAATATTCAGCCAGTCTTTTTTAGGTTGCTGGGTTTGCGATGTTAATATCTCAATTGTGTCACCACTTTTTAAATTGTATTTTAATGGAACAATCCTTCCATTAACCTTAGCTCCGACACATCTATTACCAACATCGGTATGAACATTGTAGGCAAAGTCGAGCGGGGTTGCTCCTGGGGGCAATTCCACCACATCACCCCTTGGGGTAAAGACATAAACATCACCAGCTGATAAATCTACCTTAACTACATCCAGAAACTCTGTAGAATCCCTGAGTTCTTTATGAAATTCGACAAGCGATCTGAGCCAGCGAAACTTATTGAGTTCACTCGGCGCCATGTGCCCCTCTTTATAAATCCAGTGGGCCGCGACCCCTCTTTCTGCAATGTCATGCATCTCCTTTGTTCTGATCTGAATCTCTATCCGTTCAGCATCTGGTCCTATTACGGTTGTATGCAGGGACTGGTATCCGTTAGCCTTTGGCATGGCAATATAGTCTTTGAATCTTCCGGGAATTGGCTTCCAGATGCTATGGATCAGACCCAAAACCTCGTAACATTCGGCGATACTACCAACGACGATGCGGTATGCGACGATATCGTAAATCTGTTCATACTCTAAATTCCTGCTCTCCATTTTTTTGTAGATGGAGTAGAAATTTTTCGGTCTGCCCGACACCTCTGCTTTCAGACCATGTTTTGACACCTCCTGGCGGAGTATCTGGCTCACCTTATTGATGTATGTCTCTCTTTCGGCGCGCCGCTTCGCAACCTTTTCCACCAGTTTTTCATAGATCTCAGGTTTGACATATCTCAAAGAGAGATCCTCCAACTCACTTCTAATCCACGCGATACCAAGCCTGTTTGCCAAAGGGGCATAAATATCGAGGGTCTCCTGTGCAATTCTCACCTGTTTATTCGAGGGCAGGTATTGAAGGGTTCTCATATTATGCATCCGATCCGCGAGTTTGATAATTATCACGCGCAAATCCTTTGCCATTGCCAATAGCATCTTCCTGAAATTCTCAGCCTGTTTCTCCTGGGTGGTCCGAAAACGGATCTTTCCGATCTTTGTCACGCCATCAACAAGATTTGCTACATCCTCCCCGAACTCCTTTTTAATAACCTCCAGAGCCACGCCGGTATCCTCAACGGTATCGTGCAGGAGGGCGGTCACAATCGTTGAAACATCCATTTTTAATTCAGTTAGAATAATTGCCACCTCTACGGGATGCTGAAGATAGGGCTCCCCGGATTTCCTCACCTGCTTTTCATGTTGTTTTTCGGCGAATTCGTATCCTTTTTTTATTAGATCGGTATTGGCTGATGGATAATAACTGTTAACTCTATGAATTATATCATCGAGGGTTGGCATATTTTTCTATCTTCGCTTGTTAATTATATCAATCGTCTCTTTAATAGCCTCTTCTAAATTTTTGTTTACAACAATATATTCGTAAAAATCCTTCGACTCCAATTCCTTCTTCGCGTTCTCCAGCCTCTTTTTAATCGATTCCTCTGTTTCGCTATTTCTCCCCCTGAGTCTGGCTTCCAGTTCCTTCAGGCTGGGAGGCGCTACGAATATCGTAATTGAATCCGGATATAACCTTTTTAAATTCATCGCTCCCTGAACATCGATTTCCAGAAGCACATCGTTTCCTTCATCCTGTATCCCCTTTATAAACTCCTTCGAGGTTGCGTACCAAGATCCATGAACCTGTGCGGATTCAGCAAATTTTCCATCCTCCCTCATCCTGTTAAATGTTTTTTCGTCCACGAAAAAATAATCAGAACCA
>Ga0155587_1130_pt3 | contig 20006 bp, 23 predicted proteins | sample RifCSPhighO2_12_FD_107244 | JGI IMG/M metagenome (GOLD analysis project Ga0155587, IMG submission 107244) | Deltaproteobacteria bacterium RIFCSPHIGHO2_12_FULL_43_9
CAGGTAGAGGGTTAATGAAAGCTTCATGGGTGGGGTTTGCTCAAAAATTAGACAACGTAGAGGAAATAGGGCAAACAGGTGCAATAATATGACCTGCATTTGCTACAATATAATTTCTCCGATATAAGCCGGGCATAAATGAAGCTTCGCTTTATCACACTTCTTTTTCTTCTTGTTCTGGTAGCTCCATGTGCGGTTTTAGCCGATAACACCAGGCTAGAACGGGCAGTGGAAGCATTTCAAAAAGCACTTACAGAGCAAATAGGAATCGAAATAGAGAGAGTAAAGGCTATAACTCAGCTGCTCTACTCTGATTTACATATTCAGGAGATGGACTCATCTCAAAGCAGAGAAGAGTCGCAGCAAGAACTGGCTTGGAAAGATAGATTTAATTTTGTTGAATTAAATAAAAAAATTATAGAAGTTGCAGAAAAAGAGGCGAAAACTAATTCGCTTATTTTAGAAGAGCAGCTCCATTCCGAACAAATTAGGCAACAAATTTTAGCAGTAGAACCAAAAGTGCCGGCAACTTTACTCATGTTTACATCACCGCTGATGAAAAGCACCCGCCTTGGAATTTTGACGCGCGAAATAGGAATTAGACTACATACACCAAAGTATGTATTGGAATTTGTTTCGGACCACAAAGATATAATCAATAATTGTGTTAGTACTCTCCTTGAAAAAAATAAAAAGAAAAAAGGATATAGACTTCTAAAATTATCTGATGACGCAAATATTGATAATGATCTGGTATATCGTCCATTTAATTCGTGCGGAGGTGAATTTATAGATGGGAAGATAATCTTTCAATACCTTGATGGTGCTGGCATAGCGCCAGTTAATCTTTCGTGGGAAAAAGTTCCAGAAACTTCACTTGAGTCATTTATTTTATGGGCCAAAGAACAACAAGATGATCTTAGAACTAGGGTGGCTTTTAGTTTGGCGCTTTTCTGGCCAATGAGAGAGGACGAACGAATTAATGCAGTATTGGTCTCCGATAGCTCAGGGAAAATAGAGCAAGACTTAAGATCGTTTATAACGAATTTTGATGAATGTATTGTTAGCACAACCTTAAAGACTCTTGCCAAAAATCATGAGCTTTTAGCCAGATCGTTTCAATTGATTCAATATTCAAAGGAAAAACTTGACGACATCAAGTCACTTCATTTCCATCAATACTTCCAAATATACGCTCTCTTTGCCACGTTGGAAAAAGATGCCGATTTTCCACCAGATACTCAAGAGGATGGTAACTCTACTGACCCACGCGAACTACTCGAAACCAATCTTAAACTTTTACGCACCTATTTGGGCTCTAGACATCGAGACCTTTTTACACCAACCATATTAGAAGATAGCGAGTTGCTCCCAATTGCGGAAAATACACTAGGAATATTGAAAGATTTGGAAACGAGTATTATTGCGAGCCAACAAAACTTCGAAGCTGCTTCGAAAGATAATGGTGGAGGTGGTTCATTTAATCCAAACCTTGGCACCCCGTCACAGCACTATAGTGCTGTGAAATCTAATTATGATTTTATGGTAGAGGTCTTGGCACAGTTCAATGAAGGAACTAGGATTCTAGATAAGATTTCAACAAGACCCGCTTTGTCGGAACGAATTGACCACTTTAAACATACCTTCGCGCCAGCAGTCAGAGACTGGCTAGAGAAAAACAAGCCAAAAGATGATGGTAACAAGTGATAAAGATGCATGTACATTCCCGTGGAAAAAACGTGCCACAGGAATGATAATCCGGGTAATTTTTCTTTCTGTTTTTCCGGTATGGACCCATACCGATTTGGAGGTGGAGGAATCCCCTACGCTTGCTTCGCAAGCTGGGGATGACGCAGTCGGATAGGCGTAGTCTTTGTATTTGATTTTACTAGATTTAAGTGTTTTTATGTCTGCTATGAGTTTGCCTATTTGGCTCCGCAAGCTTCAACCATCTCCGTCATCACACGGACTTAAAACTCTTACCGTGGAAGAATCCGTTCGCGTTTTTTTTGAATTGTTTGCATTTTACCACTATTTTTATAAAAAGTGTCATGTTGCAAAATCAGATAAAAAACACACTTATAATAATTGGCAAAATCCTCTCACGGCTTAGGCTCCCCTACTGTATTGTGGGCGCGCTGGCAGTTGCTGTTTGGGGAGAACCGAGAGCCACGAGAGATTTGGATATTTTAATTTTGTTAACTCCGGAAGATAAAAGGAATTTGCTCTCTGAATTAACAAAATTTGGATTCAAAACAGATACGGCATGGGAGTTGCACAATCCCATGATTCGCCAATTTCAAACCAGAGTAATGGATGAAAATAAAATCATTCTGGACTTGCTGGAACCTAGAGATACTTTTCAGGAAGAAGTTATACATAATAGCGTGGAACAAGATATTTTCGGTGTTGAATTTAAACTTCCCACGACAGAAAATTTGATTTTAATGAAATTAAAAGCCGGGCGCCCCAGGGATTTCGAAGATGCCTTGTCAATTTTAGTCAGGCAAGACAAACTGAATGAATCTTATCTGATCAAGAAAGCCAATAAGCTCGGGATAATGGAAGAAATGCAATACGTTCTTGAAAGACAAAAAATGTAAATAATGTGTCCGACAGGGAAATTCATCCGTATCCCAGGAAAACTAGGATACAGCTGAATGAATTACATTATTTGAAAGTTACGGATGAATTTCCTCTACAGATGAAGTTCTTATAAGTGACGATGCATTGCCCGACGACTGAAAAAAGGGACCTACCTCCTTTTTTCGCTAATACGCCCCTCTTGATGAAAATACGGCTGGAATGATCCTTTATGCTTTTCGAACAGATTCTTGATTACAGGGAAAAGATTATATGCTATTGAAGAGCACATAAATAATATACTCATAGCAAGATGAATATGGGACGAAAAGTAATATGTCTCCAAAGATAAAGACTGCCAGAAAAGATTTGGAAAAAATACCGATTGTATCATCAAAAAGAAAGCATAAGTGGAGAGCTTGCTCACTAGGTCAACATTGGGTACGTAGCCATCCAAGAAGAGTTAAGGTCACAAAAAAGAATCCAACTGGATATACAGACGTTGAAGGGCACTGTCGTCATAATAGATCTAAAAAAGACGAAATTTACAAGGATGAACTTGATAAAATTGCCAATGAGTATTTTGACAATCTCAGAGGAAAACCCTTTCCATGCGATTTGGGATTTAACAAAACAAAAACATATAATGGAAATTCTTATGACAAATTAATCCGGGGGTGGACTAAATACTGGAATGAAGTATTAAAACCGAATGAACCTCTTGACCCAGATCTCGTAAAAGCACTTATAGCATCAGAATCTAGCTTTAATAAGGATAGTAAAAATCCGGCTGGTAAAGGTAATATGGCTCGTGGCTTAATGCAGGTAACAGATGAAACACTGAAGATATTGAAAGATGAAAAGGGGGAGATTAAAAATCATCTGATAGATTTAGATCAAAAAGACATGTATAATCCAAACGCTAATATTTGTGCGGGCATCAGATGGTTATTTAGAAAAAAGGAAACTGCATCTGCGAGATTAAAAAGAGTTGCGACGTGGGAAGAGGCCGTTGCTGAATATAAGTCTTATCTGCGTTTGTTGTTAAAAGCCCCCAAAGTGGGTATTAAGAATTTTGAAAAATTTAAAAGTTATTATGATAAATTGAAAAATGAATGTTCATAGCGCAAATGAAAGAGTTTATTAAAACGAAACACATTGTTGCCTATTTTGTAATAATTTCTTTTATTCTTATTCCAAAAGTATCCAATTTATCAGTGTTAGATTTTTTAAATATTCTTACTGAAGAGGATTATCGTTTTGAGGAAGAGGATACAGAACCCGGGGTTATTATTCTTGATCCATACCAGGAGTACAAAAGTTATTGGTACTGCTTTAAAGAACCAACTATTGAGCTACGTTGCCTAGATTGGGCAACAGGGCATGGCGGGTTTGATGACGCACCTCTAAAGCAAGATGCATCAATTACTATTTATGAACATGGGGTAACCTTTGATTTTAGCTTGAACAACCAAGAAATGAGGTATGGGTGTGCTTCGCAACTTGAAGAATGGAATGAAATAATAAAAGAGAGAGAAGACATTTGTATTTATGCTGCTTTTCTTCAATATGAGGAATTCGTAGATAAGAATAACGATACTATAGGTATAAATTATGAATACGTCATTTTAGATATTTATGCTGTGAAAACTGAATACGGAATCTGGTCTTATTTCACGGATGGAAGAATCCCCGGTACAGACTCGCTAGATGGTACAGTTACAGAAGAAATCCTTATTAATGACGATGCATTGCCCGACGACTGAAAAAAGGGACCTGACCTCTTTTTTTTAATATGCCCCTCTTGATGAAAATACGGCGGGGATGGTCTTAAGAAGAATCTTCAGGTCGAGGGTAAGTGACCAGTTGTCGATGTATTGCAGGTCGTAGCGCATCCAGTCATCAAATCCGATCTTGTTTCTCCCCTTTATCTGCCACAGGCATGTAATGCCGGGTTTCATTGAGAGGCGTCTTCGCTGCCATCGTTGATATTGATTGACCTCATCCGGTAGTGGTGGTCTTGGCCCAACAAGGCTCATATCCCCTCTGAATACATTCCATAGCTGTGGAAGTTCATCGATGCTGAGTTTTCTTAAATATTTCCCAACCGTTGTTACTCTCGGGTCATTTTTTATTTTAAACACGGGGCCTGAAACCTCATTCAGGTGGCGTAGATCCTTCTTTTTTGCCTCAGCATCCTGAACCATTGATCTAAATTTGTAGAGCCAGAATGTTCTTCCATTAAGGCCGATTCTTTCCTGTCTGAAAAACAAGGGACCCGGGGATGTTAGTTTGATTGCCGACCCTACAAGCAGGAATAGTGGAAATAACATTATCAGACTTGCGGAAGAGGCGGACAAATCTATGGTTCTCTTTACCAACAGGTCTATGGCGTTTCGCGGGGTGGGAGAGAGTGTCAGAAGGGGTTCTCCCCCCAGCTCTGTCGCGTAGCTTCTTGCGATCCTGCTTTTCTGGAAATCGAGTTTTAGATGCACGGTTATCCCTATCTCCTCACACCACGCGATTTCGGTATCGCAGATCATGAGTTTGTCCATTGAAATTGCGAAGAAGACCTCATCAACAACCTCTTTTTCAAGCAGGGTTTTAAGGTCTGAGAGATTTCCAAGGATCCACTCTTCATTCTCGCTCTTTAAGGGTTCACCCGGGCCGGAAAGATGACCAATGACGTTTAGACCCTCCTGCGGATGTGATTCTATTATTTTGCGAAGAGCAATGGCTCCGGGGTTTGTTCCGACAATTAAAACCCTTTTTAGAAAGTGTTTTTGTCTGATCTTGTATTCCAAAAAGGTTTTTAGGGCGATTCTTGCGAGTGAAATGAATATGAATGAGACAATACAAAATAGGAAAAAGAGGAGCCTTGAGACCTCTTTTGCCTTTAGAAGGAAGATCAATGAACCCAGGATTAATCCAAGGGTTGCAACCGTTCTGAATGTGCGCCAAAGGATTCCATACACTGTGCGTGGTGAATAGATTTGATAAAGTCCGGCCTGGTTTCCAACAACCCAGAAAAGGGGGATAGCGAATATAAGAAGCCAAATATGATATACAAGATCTACCCCATAGGGGGTCGGGATATAGTTTATAAGCAGATATCCTCTTATTAAAAACGCGGAGAGGAAGGAGATTACCAGCAGGGTTGAATCCAGAATTGCTACTAAATATATCTTTTCTTTTACAGGTTGGTTAAACATTTAAACGTTCACCAATGTGAAGGTTGTTTTTGAAAAGCTAACTTAACACCATTAGCGGGGTCAAACCTAGCACGTTTATTTTTACTGTGGTACCTAACGAGAGATGAAAATACCATTTTTTGATCTTACAAGGCAGTATGAAGGGATAAAATCCAGGATTGACGCTGCTGTGCTGAAACGTTTTTCCTCTCAACAGTTTGTAGGGGGTGAGGAGGTGCAGCGTATTGAAACCAGGATTGCCGATTTTACAGGATCAAGATTTGCGGTGGGTTGCGGAACCGGAACGGATGCCCTGATCCTGGCATTAAAGGCCCTGGGTATAGGGCCCGGTGACGAGGTTATAGTTCCCGCGTATACATTCTTTGCTTCAGCTGAGGCTGTTTCCTGGGTGGGAGCAACCCCCCGGTTCTCAGATATCGAGAGAACTACATTTAACATCTCTCCTGAAACTGTTGAGCCTTTGATAAATAATAATACCAAAGCGATAATCCCGGTGCATCTGTTCGGCCAGATGGTAGATGTTGATGGATTTAAAAAACTAAATGCTAAATACAGTATTCCAATCATAGAGGATGCAGCGCAGGCAATCGGCGCGAAATTTCGTGATCTGCACATCGGTTCACTGGGGTTGATGACCGCGATAAGCTTTTACCCGACGAAAAATCTCGGTGGTGCTGGAGATGGTGGCATGGTATTAACAAATGACGCGACCATATATGCAAAATTAAAGTCACTAAGAAATCATGGTGAACACGAAAACAAACGATATATTCATCAGGCCATAGGGACCAACAGCAGGCTTGATGCGATACAGGCAGCCGTTCTTAATGTTAAACTCGATTATTTAAATCAGTGGAATGAGAGACGAAGAAGAATCGCGGGACACTATATTGATTTTATTTCAAAAAAGGGGATTGAGATTGATTCTCCGCTTGAAGTCTCTCCACGCTACCATGTCTATCACCAGTTTGTTATTCAGACGCCGCTAAGGGAGCAATTGAGGGAGCATTTTCAGAACCGGGGCATTTCAACTAATATTTTTTATCCACTTTCAGTTCATCTACAGCCATGTTTTCCGGATTCCGGGGATCGCTGCCCAGAATCAGACGCAACCTGCAACAGAGCCCTCGCCCTGCCAATTTTCCCGGAGCTGACAGACGATGAGGTGACATATATCGGCAGATCGATAGAGGCATTTTAAATGCTCGAAGAATTTAAAGATCTCTGGGTTTATCGTGGGGTTCTCTGGAACCTTATCTCCCAGCAGCTAAAGATTCGCTATAGACGCTCCACTCTGGGTTTTCTCTGGACACTACTTAATCCACTCCTCTCAATGGCGATATTAATAATCGTTTTTTCCAATATAATGAAATTTCCTCAGAAGGATTACGCTGTTTACCTTTTCAGCGGCCTTGTCCCCTGGATATTTTTTTCTCAGACCATTGAATTAGGTAAGTCAATATTTATAATGAACGAGCAATTTTTAAGAAGGATATATGTGCCAAAGAATATTTTTCCACTTTCAGTGGTTTTTTCAAATCTAGTGAATTTTATCCTGTCGCTGGTTGTTTTATTTGTGTTAGGTAAGATATTTTTTGACGTAAAGATCAGCATGGCTCTTTTGTTTTTGCCGATTTCCATCCTTACGCTGATAATCTTTGCAAGCGCGATTACGATGTTTTTTTCAGTGCTCAGTGTTTTCTATAGAGACTTCGCGCACTTAACGAGCATATTACTTATGCTACTCTTCTATGCCACCCCGATTATTTATCCCGCGGATTTACTGCCTCAAAAATATCTTCTTATCCTGCGATTGAATCCGATGTACCACATTATTGATCTGTTCCACAGACCCATTTTTTATCACACACTGCCGGGTCTGGAAAATATTCTAATAGCGTTTATTGTTTCAATCGGTACTTTTGTAATTGCTTTTGGGTTTTTATCGATAAACAGATACAACGTTGTATATAGATTGTAGTCCGGTATGGAAACATTGGTTAAGCTAAATAATGTAGGTCTTCAGTTTCGCGTTTATCACGAAAAAGGGTTTACCCTGAAGGACGCGGTAATCCGGATGCTGAAATTTAAGCCCGCGTCAAACTATACGGCGTTTTGGGCCCTGAGGGATGTTTCGTTGGATATAAAAGAGGGGGAGCGGGTTGGAATAGTTGGAAGAAATGGCGCAGGGAAAACCACCCTCTTAAAGACCATTGCCAGGGTTTACAAACCATCTCTGGGAAAAATCGAGGTCAGAGGGCGCATTGCTCCATTAATCGAGGTTGGTGCCGGTTTTCATCCGGAGTTAACCGGAAAGGAGAATATATTTCTTAACGGGGCTATCATGGGGTTCTCCCGTCGTGACATGAATGCGAGGTTGAAAAAGATAATAGAGTTTTCCGAAGTGGGAGATTTCCTCGACACACAGGTAAAATATTATTCAAACGGTATGTATATTAGGCTAGCGTTCGCGATTGCCACCGAAGTTGATCCAGAAATCCTGATTATTGACGAGGTCTTCTCCGGTGGTGACAGAGATTTTATTAAAAAGGCAAGCGAGAGAATGACCTCATTGATCGACAAGGCCAAGGTTTTATTGGTGGTTTCCCATGATGAAAAACTAATCCAAAAATTTACCAACAGGGTGATTATTCTTGAGGGTGGGGCTGTTTTTGATGACAGGGAGACAGTCTCTGGTATGGGGGTTTATAAACGCTTGATGGAGGATGAAGGTTCTAAACGCAAAGCTGATTTAAAGCGTTTTGATTCTGCTACCGATCTTCAAGTATAGCTTTTATTTGCATTGACGCTTATAGGTTGATAAATTGCTTCTGGATCATTTATCCATGATAAATGTATAAATAATACTTAATGGGGATTTACTATGTCAGATTACAGAAAAATTATTACAATTGAGCCGGGTAAAAGAGGTGGAAAACCTTGTGTCCGCGGATTACGCATTACAGTTTATGACATTTTAGAATATTTAGCTTCAGGTATGACCAAAGAAGAAATTCTAAAAGATTTTCCTGAATTAACTGAAGAAGATATAGTGGCATGTCTAAGCTATGCTGCAGATCGCGAAAAGAAGCAGATGGCAGTTAACGAATGAGACTGCTTTTAGATGAAAATTTATCCTTCAGATTACTTGAACTTCTAAAATCAAGTTATCCAAGTTCAACCCATGTTAACTCCGTCGGACTTGAAAAAGCATCAGATGAACGAATATGGGAATATGCAAGAAAAAACAATCTTGCGATAGTTACTAAAGATGCCGATTTTATGGAAAGAACTGTTCTTTTTGGACACCCACCAAAAATAATTTGGATTACAAAAGGTAATTGTTCAACACTGGAAATCGCTGAGTTAATGAAGAGAAATGTAAGCATTGTTCAGACATTTTTTCAGAACGAGAGCTTATCTGTCATCGCCTTATACAAATAATATGGGTAACTATTCAGTTGTCATTCCCGCGAAAGCGGGAATCAAGCCCGTCTTACACTTTAATGGATCCCTGCTTTCGCAGGGATGACGCGTTTGCTGAATAGTTACTAATATTGAAGCTAATATAGATGGCAAAAAACATCGATAATCCACAGTCCGATTTAAAGTGCTCTGATTCTACCCCTGAGATCCAAGTCCAATAGCATAATACTCAAATCCGAGATTTTTGACCCTTTCAGCATCGTAGATATTTCTGCCATCAAAGATTCTTGGTAATTTCATCAGTTTTCGAATCTTTGTGAAACTTGGGAATTGAAATTCCTCCCATTCAGTAAGAATCAAAAGGGCATCGGCATTATTTAGTGCTTCATACTGGTTAGGGGCATACTTAATTTTGCCTCCAAAAATATCTTCGATATGTTTTGACGCCTGTGGATCAAACGTAGTTATAGATGCTTTATGCTTAATTAAGAAATTAATTATATCGATTGAAGGTGCTTCACGGATGTCATCTGTTTTCGGTTTAAAAGAAAGCCCCCAGATTGCGATATTTTTATTTTCTAAATCACCTTTAAAGACCTCATTCACCTTTTGGGCAAATCGCATTTTTACCTTTTTGTTAATGTTTGCGATTGATTCAAGGAAGTCAGATTCTATATCATTGGATTTCGCGCATTGAATAAGGGCGGCGAGGTCCTTTGGCAGACACGAACCCCCGAACCCGATCCCCGGATAAAGCATATGCGGGCCAATCCTTGGATCTGCCGCTACACCGGCCTGAATATCTTTAACGTTCGCACCTACCTGTTCCGCGAGAAGTGAGAAATAATTTATGAAAGATATTTTTGCGGCTAGAAAGGCGTTAGCGGCATATTTGATCAACTCCGCTGTTGTGTGATCGGTTCTGATTACCTTACACTCTTTTGGCAAAAACGGGTGGTGAAGCTCCTCTGCGAGATCGAGGGCCCATTTAGATTTGCCACCCAGGATAACCCTGTCGGGGAATAAGAAGTCATGAACCGCGCTTCCCTGTCTTAAAAATTCGGGATTAGAGAATATTGGCGTTTAAAGTTTGAATTTGGTTCTAAAAAAAACCTCTACCCATTTCGCGGTTCCCACAGGAACCGTGCTTTTGAGGACGACAACTTTGGTGTTGTCTAGTTGAGGGCTTAGGTTTTCAATTGCGCTCTTCAGATAGGTTAGATCTGCCTTCCCCTCCCTGTCTGGTGGGGTATTTACACAGATGAGGATAATGTCACTTGATTTCACGGCTGTGGATAGGTCTGTGGAAAAGAAGAGTTTTTTCGATTCTTTATTGGCCTTAATTAACTCTTCAAGCTGTGGTTCAAATATTGGTGAGATCCCATCATTCAGGAGGGCTATCTTTTCTTCATTTATATCAATTGTGTGGACAGTGTGACCAGATTTGGCTAAACAAGCACCGCTTACTAAACCAACATAACCAGCACCGACAATTGTGACATTCATAATGTCTATATACTCAATTCGGGGACGGAGCAAAAGGGACGGAGGAAAGTAATTATGGTTGGAGTACATGCCAAAAACTTACTCTGTCCCTTTTGCTCCGTCCCCAATTTCTTGCTAAAGGTCTAGGTATGAAGCGAAACATCATATTTTGCTTAAAATTGTCTTTGGGGCTGGGGGTGATATTTTGGCTCTGGAGATCCGGGAATTTAAACCCGAAACTTATTGCCTCATCGATTAAGCAGCCACTCTGGTTCTTCAGTATTCTATTTTCACTCATTTCAATCGCCCTTGGTGTATGGAGATGGCAAATATTATTAAAAGGGGTATCTGTTTATGTCCCATGGTTTAAGATGCTCCGCTTGATGTTTCTGGGGAACCTGACAACACTGGTTACCCCCGGAGTGGTGGCAGGAGATCTTTTGCGAGGGGCATTAATCGTTAAATCGAGTCCTAATGCAAGATATGCTGCCGGGCTCTCCGTTGCGGTCGACAGGTATATCGGGCTCTCCTCCCTTTTTGTCATCTCGGCTGTTGCGTATATTCTCAGGCCGGCAGAATTAGTGCATGACCCGCTGATAACATCCCTCGGTTCAATCGTAATTTCAGGAGCCCTGGGGCTTCCAGTTCTTCTCTTCATTGGGTTAAGCCAGCGTCTCGGTAAAATACTTGAAAAATATTTGCCATGGTTTTTTGGACGTGGCTTCGGAAAATCCCTGCTGGATGGATTGCATCAGTATAGAAAAAAGAGGACCACCATACTCCGCTGTTACCTGCTGTCGCTTGTACTGCAATTTTTTGCGAATCTAATGGCACTTCCACTCATTCTTGCGATGGGGAAGAGTGTTCCGATTACCATCCTCTTTTTCTTTGTCACACTTGGAATTTTTGTTTTGACCATGCCCGTAATGCCCCTTGGTCTAGGTGTCGGGCAGGTAGCGTTTGTCGCGCTCTTTCAGCATGGCGGCTTCCCAGGATCTATAGGAGCAGAGCTCTGTACACTGATACAGCTCACAATCTTCACCTGTTATCTGGTTGGTGGATTACTCTCCCTCTGGTGGCCCCAGCAATCACGTGTAGAATTTAACCAGGGTGTTGTATAAATTAAGTGCATTTGGTGACGGAGGCAAATAGCCTAATTCGTACGCAGTTTTTCCCTTGGGAGGTTAAATGACCGAGGCTCTTTCTGTTTTTTTTAGTGGAATCTTACTGCTGTCATTGCGAGCGTAGCGAAGCAATCTCTTGCGCAGAGATTCCTTCGGTCGCTACACTCCCTCGGAATGACGTGGGAGATCCTTCGCCTTCGGCTCAGGATGACGATAGTCAGGTTCCACTAAATTCCGGAAAGAACCATGACCGACGACGGCATAATTCTAAAAATTAATTCATACAGGGAATATGACCAGCTCATAACATTCTATTTCAGGCGTCATGGAAAAACGAGCGTTGTCGCAAGGGGGGCGAAGCGGAGTCGAAGAAGATTCATCGGTCTTGTGGCAAAATTCAATCATATCTCCTGCGAACTTAAGAAAGGTAAAAGATCGACGCTAATGGAACTGGAAGAGGGCTCTTTAATTAATGCACCTATGGCCAACGCGCAAGCATTTGAATCTTTGCTTTACGGAAGCTATCTGCTCGATCTGGTGCTTCATTTCACGCAAGATCAGCATGCAAATTCAAGATTATTCGATATTATTTTATCCACGCTCTCCGGATTGGCTACAAACAAGAATCCGGAGGGATTGATCAGAAGATTTGAATGGGACATTCTAACCATAGCCGGCTATAAGCCCGAACTAAACCATTGTGTCCGCTGCAGAAACGTCAGGGATCAGAATAAAAACGCAACCTTCTATGTACAGGATGGTGGTATTGTCTGCAGAGTATGCAAACCAAACATTAAAAATGGACATCCTCTGTCATCTGACACAATAAGACTTCTTATTACTAATGATGAGATCATCGGTGAAGCAGCAAAAAGGGAATTAGGAAAAATATTACCGGAGTTTATCGTATACCAGTTGGGGAGACCCCTTCCCTCTCTTGCAATTCTTGAAGAGACGATTTGGCATGCGCAAGCAACCACTCCGTTGCAGAAGATAGCCTCTCTGCCAGAAAAGATGGAGATACCGGTAGCAACAGATTAGCATCTTTGGATATTAAAACGGTGTTACAACCCGCCAAACTTCCAGCCTCAACATCCTTTGGATCGTCGCCGATTATATAAGATTTTTTTAGGTCTATATTGTACTCTTCAGCCGCCATTAAAAGCATCCCCGGTTTTGGTTTTCTGCAATAACAGTTGTCATCAGGGTGGTGCTGACAATAAAAGATTGCATCCAATCTCGTTTTTTCCTCTTTCAAAAGATTATTTAGTCTCTCGTGTATTAATTGCAACATTTCCTTTGTTAAATATCCCCTTGCAATACCGCTCTGGTTTGTAACTAGGATCGCGAGGAAACCGGCATTACGGATCTTTTTTAAAGAATCTGCAGTGTTCGGTAGAAGTCTTAGCTGATCAGGGTTTGAAAGATATGGAATGTGATGAATGATTGTGCCGTCGCGATCAAGAAAGACGGCTTTTCTTTTTACGGCTGTATTAGCTAGTATCATTGTTTTTAATTCACTTTTGTATATTCGAGATTTGCTACCTTAAAAACCTTTATGTTACTCCACTACATAATGCTTGGAACATTGATTGTCCATGACTGGATTATAGACCTCGGTGGGGCAGAGCAGTGCCTGAAAAGCATTTACAAGCTCTATCCCGGGGATTTGTGTACGCTTCTTTATAAAAAAGAGTCTGTTTTAAACCTGGGGATACCAGAAGAAAAAGTAACAAATTCATTTATTCAAAATCTTCCATTTTCAGAAAATAAATATAGAAATTATCTGCCATTTTTCCCCTTAGCAATCGAACAGTTTGATGTGTCGAAATATGACCTGATTATTTCAAGCTCGCACGCGGTCGCAAAAGGGGTATTAACCAATTCAAACCAGTTGCACATATGTTACTGTTATACACCGATGCGCTATGCGTGGGACCTTTATCATCAATATATAAAGAGCGCGGGACTAGATAAGGGATTAAAGGGAAAATTCGCCAAGTCTGTTCTACACTATTTGCGTACCTGGGATTTATCTACAGTTAACAGAGTCGATCACTTTATCGCGATATCACATTACATCGCTAAAAGGATTGCGCGGGTTTACAACAGAAAATCGACCGTAATCTATCCGCCCGTTGATGTTGCCCAGTTTACCTTATGTACAAATAAGGAAGATTATTATGTAACCGCGTCCCGGATGGTCTCTTACAAGAAAATAGATCTTATTGTTGAGGCATTCTCACAAATGCCTGATAAAAGATTGGTCGTAATAGGTGACGGTCCAGACTTTAAAAAAATAAAAAAAATAGCAACAAAGAATGTAGAACTCCTTGGGTTTCAACCAACCTCTTCTTTAAAAGAGACCCTTCAAAAGGCCAGGGCCTTTATTTTTGCGGCAGATGAGGACTTTGGAATCGTGCCAATTGAGGCCCAGGCGTGCGGTACCCCCGTAATTGCGTATGGAAGGGGTGGTGTTACAGAAACCGTGATTACTGGAAAGACCGGATTATTTTTTAGTGAACAGTCTGTTGGATCCATTTGTGAGGCTGTTAAGAGATTTGAGGGTGTCAGGGATGATTTTAATCCTGAAATTATCAGCAAAAATGCCGGGAGGTTTTCAAGGGAGAGATTCGAAAGGGAGTTTAAATCATTTGTTGAGGGAAAGCTCGCGGAATGTTATTCCTCTTTGTCATTTAGGGCCGATTCGTCATTCCTGGCCGAAGGCGAAGGAATCTCAATCTCGGCTCAAGTAAACGGAGAAATTGTTGAAAAAGATATTACCGTCTAAAAGGGTAATTTCCTACCTAAAGCCTCACAAGAGAACGCTGTTATTTATATTAATAACCGGGATTATTTCCTCAGCGATAATTCCCGGCGCAATCTGGCTGGGAACACCGTTTATTGATAAGGTCATCATCGGAAAAGATATAACAATATTACCTAAACTATCAATCTGTATATTGCTCATATTCGGGATCGGGGGCCTGGCAGCATTTTTCTATAAGTTTTATATTCTGCAACTGGCTGAAAGAATAATGATGCTGGTCAGAAACCAGCTCTACGAAAAATTCACCCGCCTTTCGATGGATTTTTACACAAAAAACCAGACAGGTGCGATGCTCAGCCGGGCGACAAATGATGTGCAGATGCTCTACCACGGCCTGACAAGAATTGAGCCGATTATAAAACAACCTTTGTTATTTTTATTTTTGCTCGGTTACGCGATCTACGTGGACTGGTTTATAACGGTAGCCTGTCTGCTGGCTCTGCCGGTCGTTGGATTGATTATTTATAAAATCGGGCGTGGCATCCGCCGTCAGGCGGCCAAGTCACAACAGCAGTTTGGCACACTTAGTAACATTCTCTCAGAGACCTTTGTTGGGATACGCATTATAAAGGCATTTAGGCTTGAGAAGGAGAGAAAAAGAATATTCCGTCGGGAAAACGGAAGGCTATTCAGGGCAATGAGCCGGTCGGCGTTTTTAGAAGGGATGTCCACACCCCTTCTTGAATTTTTGACGGTTATGGCTACAGTTTTATTTTTCAATTATATGAAGGGTTATCTGCTGGCGAAAACAGCCGGAGAGCTAATCTCGCTTGGTGCCGCGCTTGCGCTTCTTCGCCAGCCACTTAAATCACTAAATGAGATCAATATTTATCTCCAGCGGTCATGGGCCGCTGCCGACAGGATCTTTGAAATTCTAGACCTCACCCCCTCAATAGAAGAATCAAAGAATGCGTTTGATTTACCACCGATTGAAGGGGAAGTCCGGTTCGATAAAGTCGCGTTTAAATACGATGACCAGCCGATTCTTGAAAACATCTCGTTTACAATAAAAAAGGGTGAAACTATTGCATTAGTTGGCAGCAGCGGCGCCGGCAAATCAACACTCCTCAATCTCCTTCCCCGCTTTTATGATGTTGAAAAGGGTTCAATCAAAATCGATGGAATTGATGTTCGCCTGGTAACCCTGAAGTCGCTTCGAGAACAGATTTCATACGTGTCGCAGGAGGTCTTCCTCTTCCACGACACGATTGAAAAAAACATCTCCTTTGGAAACCGATATAAAAGCTTCGCGGAGATTGAGGACGCGGCAAGGATGGCAAACATCCATGAATTCATCTTATCCCTTCCAAACAAATACCAAACCATCGTAGGTGATCGCGGCATCCGGCTCTCAGGTGGAGAGAGGCAGAGGGTGTCGATTGCAAGGGCTGTACTAAAAGATGCCCCAATTCTGATGCTTGATGAAGCAACCTCTTCACTCGATTCCGAATCCGAAAAGGTAGTTCAGGAAGCGCTCGACCGACTCATGTCGGGCAGAACCACCCTTGTAGTTGCCCACCGGCTCTCAACCATTCAACAGGCAGACAGAATTATCGTATTGGAAGGTGGTTCAATTTCAGAAGAGGGAACTCATGCCCAACTTCTCGCCAAAAATGGCGTCTACGCCAAGCTCTATCGACTGCAGTTTGGAAGAGAACCGGAAAAAACTACATACCCGTCAGATAAACAAGAAGCAGAAATTTAAGTGTGGGCTTGACGTAGTGTATAATATAATACACACTAGAATTAGCGTGGGATGAGTAGTGGAACTTGTTATACTAAAAACCGGTAATAAAAATGGCCAGGAGAAGGATATTAAAAAGGCGAGTAAGATCTGCGAAGCGATACATACGGGCTTCCTCGCAATCAAAGGCTATTAAGCTTCGCGAACACAACCCACTCTCTAGTTTTATTGGGCTACAAAAAGAGACACTTTCAAAGGTCCTTGTTGAATCTTTAATGGAAGGGGATGCGGAGGCTTTTAAAGAGGTTTTAAGGGCTTTTTTGGAGGCAAATAACAAATCTAGAGTAGCTAAGAAAATGGGTGTTTCGAGAAAGACTTTATATAATCTGGTTTCCGAGGAAGGTAATCCCACATTAAATAATATTACAAAATTGCTCAAAGCGGTTGCATAAAAATTATCTTATAATTTAAAGTTTTTAACGCATTGAGATTGACATATATATGGCAGTATGGCACTATTTAGGTATTAATACTTTGTTGGAGTCTATATGCTAAAGAAAACGACCATTTACTTAAGCGGTGCTGATCTAGAAATACTCAAACAACTTTCATTTCTAAATAACACATCGATGACTGAAGTAATTCGGCAGGGCATTCAGAATTTGTGTGAATCTATGTCTAGTGCGGAATGGAAAGCCATGGAAGCCTTAGATAATATTCGAAAAGATATTAAAAATAGCGGCCGCTCATCAAAAGAGATTAGATTGTCCGCTCTCAAGGCGCAGAAAGAGGTTCGGGGTGGGAAAAAAACGGGCCGTCGTTGATACAAATGTAATAGTAAGTGGTATACTTGGTTGTAGTTATTCTCAAAAGATAATTAATGCATGGCTAAAAAATGAAATAGAGGTTGTAACCAGTAATGAGCTTAAGGAAGAGGTAAACATGGTTTTTAAAAGGCCTTACATAACTAAAGGTCTTAGGGAAGAAACCAAAAAAACTATAAGAGGGATTTTAGGAACCTTATTCAACAAGGCCGATAACATTGTGCCAAAGTCAATTGACAAAGTGGAATTTTCTGACAAAAAAGATCATTTTCTTTTAGAACTTGCTATTGCGGTACAACCAGCAGTAATAATTACCGGAGATAGAGCAATTCTAAAATTAAAAAGGGTAAAAAGTGTAGAACTTGTAAGTCCAAAGCAATTTTGTACCTATTTCAAGATCAAATAATTTTTTTACTAAAATTGCCTAAAACTATTGCATGGCAGTTGTCGTATTATTACATCTAACGCATTGCGTAATGTCTTGCCCTTTATTCTACTGCTTGATATAACTGTTTAAATTTTCAGCGTTTTTGAGGAAGTCTCCATGGTAGACATGGCTACAATTGTCTCTCTCTGCAAGCAGCGTGGATTTATATTCCAGGGGAGTGAGATCTATGGAGGGATTGGTAGTGCGTGGGACTATGGTCCGTTGGGTGTTGAGTTAAAAAATAATCTTAAAAAACTTTGGTGGAAGTCGATGACATCAAGGCTTGATATTGTTGGTCTCGATTCCGCGATTTTAATGCATCCAAGGGTTTGGGAGGCCTCGGGGCACGTTGAGGGGTTTCAGGATCCATTGGTCGATTGCAAATCATGTAAACATAGATTTAAGGCAGATCAGGTGAGTGGAAAAAAATGCCCTGACTGTGGCGGTGATTTAACAGATCTTCGGATGTTCAATCTGATGTTTAAGACGCATGTTGGTCCTGTGGAGGATAGCGCGAGTCTTGTTTATTTAAGACCGGAGACTGCTCAGGGGATCTACGTGAATTTTGAGAATGTTTATACATCGATGAGAAAAAAGGTTCCTTTTGGGATCGCGCAGATTGGAAAGGCATTCAGAAATGAGATTACCCCCGGGAATTTTATCTTCAGGACGAGGGAGTTTGAGCAGATGGAGATGCAATATTTTGTGAAACCATCTGAGGCGGATAAATGGTTTGATAAGTGGAAGGAGATCAGATTTAACTGGTATAAAGATGAGATTGGGCTTGGTGAATCAAGGCTTAGATTTCATCAGCATGACGCAAAGGAGCTTGCGCATTATGCGAAGGTGGCTTTTGATATCCAGTATGAATTTCCGATTGGGTGGCAGGAGATAGAGGGGATTCATCATAGGTCGGATTATGATTTGCGCAGGCATCAGGAGTATTCAAATAAATCTTTGGAATATTTTGATGAGGCTACAAAAGAGAAGTTTATTCCTTATGTGATTGAAACCTCCGAGGGGTGTGACCGGACCATGTTAGCAATTATGATTGACGCTTATCACGAGGAAGAGGTTAAGGGGGAGACGAGGGTTGTTCTGAGGCTTAATAAGAGTTTAGCCCCGATTAAGATCGCCGTGTTACCACTCTCTAAAAAAGATGATTTGATAGCTGTTTGTAAAAAGGTGGTTGAGAGTTTACAGCATAGGTATGTTGTGGAATTTAATATTTCGGGCAGCATTGGGAAAAGGTATAGAAGACAGGATGAGATTGGTACTCCTTATTGTGTGACGGTGGATTTTGAATCCTTGAGTGATCAGAAAGCGACGGTGAGGGATCGGGATAGTATGAAGCAGGATAGGGTTGAATTATCGCAGTTAAAGAATTACTTTTTAGAAAGGTTTTGAACGATTGTCATCCCTGTGAAAGCAGGGATCTAGATTCCCGCTTTCGCGGGAATGACAAGAAAGGAATCACACCATGCAGGAGAATATTGTGACACCTACAGAGCGGGTTTCTAAAAAGGCATCATTAAAAAAAGAGAAAAAAAGGGTGAAGCGCGTTTATCTCTTCGGGGAGGGAAAAGCCGAGGGTAGTGCTCTGATGAAGGATATTCTCGGGGGAAAGGGGGCAAACCTTGCGGAGATGACAAACCTGGGGATTCCGGTTCCTCCGGGGTTTACGATCTCAACTGCTGAGTGCAATTCGTTTTATGCAAATAATAAGACGATCTCTTCATCTCTTAGGAAGGATATCCTTGATGCCTTGAGGCGTGTTGAAAAGCTAGGTGGCGCTAAGTTTGGTGACAATAAAAATCCCCTTCTTGTTTCTGTGCGGTCGGGTGCGAAGGCTAGCATGCCGGGCATGATGGATACGGTGTTAAACCTGGGGCTTAATGATGAAACGGTTCAGGGGCTGATTGCTCAAAGTAATGATCCAAGATTTGCTTATGATTCATATAGGCGTTTTGTGAAGATGTACGCGGATGTTGTTATGGGGATGAATGTTGGCCTGCTTGAAGCCTTGTTTGAGGAGGCGAAGAAGGATAGGGGGGTTGAAAAGGATACCGATCTGGATGCTGATGATCTAAAAAAATTAACAGAGAGGATGAAGCGTAAGGTTTATGAAGTGACTGGGATCAGATTCCCTGTTGATCCTATGGAGCAGCTGTTTGGCGCGATAGCTGCTGTTTTTAACTCATGGAATACGCCGCGGGCCAAGACCTATAGAAAGATTAACGCTATTCCAGATTCGTGGGGTACGGCGGTAAACGTTCAGGCCATGGTCTTTGGAAATCTGGGGGATGATTGCGCGACCGGGGTTGCGTTTACGCGAGATCCTTCTACCGGTGAAAAGCGTTTTTATGGCGAATATCTGCTTAATGCGCAGGGGGAGGATGTTGTTGCCGGGA
>Ga0155587_1056_pt6 | contig 19863 bp, 18 predicted proteins | sample RifCSPhighO2_12_FD_107244 | JGI IMG/M metagenome (GOLD analysis project Ga0155587, IMG submission 107244) | Deltaproteobacteria bacterium RIFCSPHIGHO2_12_FULL_43_9
CTGAGTATCAGCCAGATATTGTTATCCACCTGGCCGCCAAGGTTGGTGGTGTAAAAAAGAACGCCCGCGAAAACGCGTCTCTTTTCTCTGATAACATTCTAATAAATACGAATGTTTTAACAATTGCCAACGAATTCCCGACAAAAAGGGTTTTGGGGGTCCTCTCCAGTTGCGCGTATCAGTATTACGACGACCGTCCTTCAAATGAGGATGATCTGCACAGGGGCTCTCCATTTTTCGGCAATCTGGGATATGCCTCTTCAAAAAGGATGCTCGATGTTCAGACAAGACTTCTGGAAACTCAGTATGGCGCTGAATTTACGACAATAACGCCGGTTACAATGTATGGTCCGAATGACAACTGGGATCTGGAGGATGGGCATGTAATCGGTTCATTGATTCATAAATGTTATTTAGCCAAGACGCAAAAAAGACCCTTGGAAATCTGGGGGAGTGGACGGGCCAGAAGGCAGTTTGTGTTCTCTTTTGATGTGGCTAAATTAATTTTGGAGATTTTAAAAGGAACATATCAAGGTCCGGAAACCTTAATTGTTGCTCCAAATGATGGATATACAATAAAGGAGATCGCGTATCTTGTCGCGGAGGCAATGGGGTTTAAAGGGGAAATAAAATTCGACATTTCAAAGCCGGAAGGCGCCCTTGTTAAGGTACTTAATGGGGGGAAATTTAGAGAAAGATTTCCAAGTTTTTCCTTTACCGATATTAATAAAGGGTTACAATTAGCTGCCCAGTGGTTTTTAAATTATATCGTACCTAATGACGTGGAGGAGGCACAGAGCGCTACTCTATGATTATAAGTCGGACCCCCTATAGAATTTCGTTTTTTGGTGGAGGAACAGATTACCCTGTTTGGTATAGAGAAAACGGAGGCGCTGTTTTATCGACGAGTATCAATAAGTATTGTTATATTACGTGCCGATATCTTCCCCCATTTTTTCAACATAAAAGTAGAATAGTTTATTCAAAGATCGAAGATGTAAAGAATAATGAAGATATAGAACATCCGGCGGTCAGAGAGACGTTAAAGTACCTCGATTTTACGGATGGCGTAGAGATACACCACGATGGTGATCTGCCTGCCCGTACAGGCCTTGGTTCAAGTTCATCGTTTACTGTCGGTCTTTTACACGGCCTTTATGGTCTGAAACAGATTATGCCAACCAAGATGAAGCTTGCCCTTGAAGCAATTTACATGGAGCGGGATGTCCTCAAAGAGAATGTTGGGAATCAGGATCAGGTCTGCGCGGCTCATGGGGGGCTTAACAAAATTTCCTTTACTACCGACGATAAAGTCAGAATTGATCCAATAATCATAAACATGGAGCGTCTTCGTCTATTCGAGAAACATTTAATGCTTTATTTTACGGGATTCTCCCGCTTTGCTTCTCAGATTGCTGCTAAACAGATCAGGGCAACGAAAAATAAAATGAATGAATTACGTACAATGTATCAGATGGTTGATGAGGGGCTAAATATCCTTACAACCAGCCGTGATCTTATAGAATTTGGTGATCTTCTTCACGAAGGATGGTTACTAAAGAGATCATTAACCGACCTAATTTCAACTACGGTGATTGATGAAATATACGAGACCGCGAGATCAGCGGGTGCCGTCGGCGGAAAGCTCTTGGGTGCCGGAGGGGGAGGTTTTATGCTCTTTTTCGTAAATCCGGATGATCAAAAGAGGGTAAAGGGGGCGCTGAAGGGCCTGTTGCGTGTTCCGTTTAAATTTGAGACCGGCGGGAGTCAGGTAATTTTTTATGAACCAAATGCTTACAATAATTATAAAAAGGAGAGTTATACGCTAGATGCCATGGATGGTAGTTCCAGGGAGCTGATTTGGACACAATAGATAAAATAGATGTGGCAATTCTGTGTGGCGGGTTTGGGACAAGGATCAAGGATGAACTCAACGGAAGACCTAAGCCAATGATCGATATCAATGGGAAGCCCTTTTTAGAAATCCTGGTTTCACGCTTGGAGGGATTTGGCTTCAGCCGTTTTATTTTCTGTAGTGGTTATAAGGGGGAGTATATTGAAAAGTATTTCGATGGTAGTGGGTCTTATTATTTTTCTCACGAACATTCACCCCTTGGCACAGCCGGTGCCTTAAGGTTCGCGAAAGGCCTTTTTTTGAATAACAATATCCTGGTATTGAATGGCGATTCCTTTTGCGCGATAGATTATAAAGAATTCGTCGATTTTCACCTCTCCAATAATGCCCTTTTATCCGTGGTTGTTGCGCCTCTTGAGGGTAGGGATGATGGTGGTTCTGTCACTGTCGATGAAAAGGGACGAATTACATCATTTGTCGAAAAAAGTGGTACTTCCAATTTTATAAACGCGGGTGTTTATCTGTTGAAGAGCGATTTTCTGGATTGTATTCCTGATGGGAAAAATTGCTCTCTGGAGCGCGATATTTTCCCAACCCTTGACCCAGGGGGGGTGTTTGCATACAGCACTCAAAAAAGGCTATTTGATATAGGGACGCCTGAAAGATTGCATGAGTTTCGCAAGGTGTGCAAAGTTAATGAATGGAGATAAAAGATGAAACAACTGGACCTGTTGCTTATAAATCCAGGTGGTCGTGAAAAGATTTATCAGATATTAGCCAAGGAATTCTCCGCGATTGAGCCGCCGGTTTGGGCCGGATTGATGGCTACTTTTGTAAGAAAAAAGGGCTATTCCGTTCAGATCCTGGACGCAGACGCGCTCTGCCTGAGTCCTGAAGAGGTTGCGACAGTTGTTGCCGAACTCAATCCTACCCTAACTGCCGTGGTTATTTATGGGCAGCAACCATCGGCATCTACCCAGAATATGCCGGGTGGGGGTGCTACATGTAGCGCTATAAAAGATAGAGAGCCAAATAGAAAGATTCTAATGATCGGGGGGCACGTTGCCGCGTTGCCGGAAAGAACATTACGCGAAGAGGATGTGGATTTTGTCGCGCAGGGTGAAGGTCTCTATACATTAACAGATCTGATTGAGGCCCTAAAAACCGGTCAAAATGAAGAACTAAAGAAGGTTCGTGGGTTAATGTATTGGGAAGGAGATGTAATTAAGGTAAATGATATTCCGCCAAATGTTAAGAATCTGGATGAAGAGATACCCGGAATTGCGTGGGATCTGCTGCCAATGGATAGGTATAGAGCCCATAATTGGCACTGTTTCGATGGATTAAAGAGAGAACCTTACGTTGCGATTTACACAACGCTTGGATGTCCGTTTAAATGCACCTTTTGTTGTATTCAGGCACCGTTTAAGGCTGGTGAAAAGGTCCAGGGGCTTAATGAAAAGATAAATTCATACCGATTCTGGAGCCCCGACACGGTTCTTGCGGATATCGACATACTTGTGAATGAGTACGGGGTTAGAAATATTAAATTTGCCGACGAGATGTTTGTATTAAACAGAAAACATGTCCTTGGTATTGCGGAGAGGATAATGGAACGGGGGTATGATTTGAATATCTGGGCATACGCCAGGATCGATACCGTGAAAGAGGGGATGGTGGAGCCTCTTAAGAAGGCGGGTATAAACTGGTTTGCGTTTGGGATTGAGTCTGGAAACGCCCGTGTCAGAAATGAGGTTGATAAAGGGTTGGATCAGGAAAGTATTTATAAGGTTGTAAGGGAGGTTCAGGCTGGAGGAATAAATGTAATTGGTAATTATATATTTGGATTGCCCGAGGATGACAATGCCTCTATGCAGGATACCCTTAGTCTTGCCTTGGAGCTTAATTGTGAAATGGGTAATTTTTATTCGACCATGGCATACCCGGGCTCTCCGCTTTACAGGCAGGCGCTCGCGGAAGGATGGGAGCTCCCGAAAAACTGGTCAGGTTTTTCACAACATTCTATAGATACTTTTCCACTTAGAACAAAATATCTGACATCCGGAGAGGTGTTGGCTTTCAGGGATAAGGCGTTTTACACGTATTCAACATCTCCAACGTATTTAAATATGATTAAAGCAAAGTTCGGGGAAGAGACATTAAAACATGTAAAGAAGATGACAGAACATAAGTTAATCAGAGAACATGTGCCTAAAAGTTTAAGGGATGTAAGGGTTCACGAGGAGGTTTCTGCTCCTCAAATGATTTAAGATTAGAATATGGAGAAGAATATAGATTTCTCAATCATTCTTCCAAGTAGAGACAGGCCAAAGCTTCTGGCCAATCTCGTCAGGAGCCTTGAAGAAACCACTGGTAGTCCACAAAATATTGAAATAGTTCTCTGCCTTGATCCTGATGACAAGGAGAGTTCTAAATTAAGTTCAACAAAATTCAGGATAATAAAAATAATTGATTCAGGTGATACGATGGGGGACATAACCAGAAGATGTTTTAAAGAAACATCTGGAAGGTATATTGTTCTTTTAAATGATGATGTAATAATTCGTACGAAGAACTGGGATTCAATTGTGTTAGAGGCCTTTTTAAGGTTTCCTGATGAAATCGCCATGGTTTATCCCAATGATTGCTACTATGGAAAAAGGATGTGTTGTTTTCCGATTCTGACCCGCAGGGCCGCAATGTTGATGGACAATATTGTTCCACCAGAATACGGTAAACACTCGATTGATTCACATGTTTTTGACATCTTTTATCGACTCAAGGCAAAAGGCTTTGACCGGGCCGTGTATTTGCGGAGGGTAGTGTTCGAGCATATGAATCTGGGAATTATTTCAGGTTTTGATAATCAGGGTATTGAAAGAGATACAATGCTGGGAGATCAAAAAATATATAATAGTTTCTCTGTTTACAGGGAAACTGTGGCGGAAAGATTGGTAGGGGCCATAACTACATCCAATGTGAGGGATGTAGATTCAATGTCACGGCTTGTGGAAGATAAGCTGTCACTAATATTTATCCTGAAAGAATGGGCACTTTTGACAACCCAAAGTAATCTTGAGCTTATTGTGAATAATCCGAGGCTTCTTCAGATAATTGATTCAATGGCTTTTTTGGGAAGGACATCGCTTCTTAAATATATAAAAATTCCGAGTAAATTGAAAAAAATGTCTGAAATGATTCCGGTTCTCACGACCGAAATGGCCGTGCAATATATTAATCAATTCGCTGCGGATAAAAGTAGAAGCAGATGGCTTGCGTTTCTCGATGGAGCCTCTGAAATAAAAGAGGGATGGCCATTATCTCCCCTACTTTACGCGGTATCAAATAATAATATTGGAATAATTGCGCCCCGGTGGCTGAATCCAAGAAGCGACAACATTGAACAGGCTGGACTTGCAGTATTCAATTCTCAGCGCGGGATGGAGGTATCACAGCTTTATCATGGGTGTAATCAGGGCGATGTTAACAGTGGTGAGCCGCGGGAGGTTCAGTTGGCCGGATTATCAGGGATGATTTTATTAAGGAAGGATTTTGTAAAGATAGGAGGGCTAAAGCTTATTACCCAATCCGGTTTTGATATCGCGGGCTTATGTGTTGAAATAAAAAAACTTGGGAAAAAGATAATTTACGATCCCAATGCGACTTTATATTATGCAACGGAAAATATTATTCATAGGGAATCACTTTTGAAATGGGAGAAAGAGCTAAGGTGCGATCTAGAAGAGACACTAGCGTGCGATGGATATTTATTACACAGGACAGAATCAAGTTTTTATATATTTCCATCTGAAAAACTGATTGAGGATTATAAAAAAAGGGGGAATTTTACTGGATTACAAAGATTACTTAATAAAACTTTAGGGATTGCGAAAGTATTTGGGGCTTCTAAGAAGGATATCGAATATTTAGAGAATGAATTATCTACCCTGAATCCAGAAAATTCCACTTTTACGCAAGCCTATTCGCGGAGTAATGAGGTAGCGTTGGGAATTCAAGGGGATTTATAAGGGGTATTTGAATGTCGGAGTGCCTGTTTTGCAAGATTGTAAAGAAGGAGATTCCATCCGAGGTAGTTTATGAAAATGATGATGTTATTGCTTTTAAAGATATTCATCCCAGAGCCCCTATCCACATATTGATAATACCCAAAACGCATATAGGATCGGTTGCCTCGGTAACCGCAAAAGAGGCCCAGGCAATTCCACCCCTCTTTTTGGCGGCTCAGAAGATAGCTGACCAATTTAAGGTCAAAGAGAAGGGATTTCGCACAGTTTTTAATGTAGGGGCTGATGCCGGAATGATGGTTGACCACCTTCATCTCCATTTATTGGCAGGGAAAAGGCTCTTTGGTATGGGGTAAGCTTTTAAAAAAGCAGTCATCCCGGCGAAAGCCGGGATCTCATAAGCTTTTAAAATCCTTGACTTTTTTTGTTGTGTCGCTATACTCGACCGGTTTGGGATTTTTCTTTGTATGTTAGGGGGTGTGGTTTAAACTTCATGGCTGGCGTAAAGGTGAGAGACGGCGAATCGTTCGAAGGGGCCTTGAAAAGATTTAAGAAGGCATGTGAAAAGGCTGGAATTCTTGCTGAACTAAGGAAGCGGGAACATTACGAAAAACCTAGTGTAAAAAGGAAGCGCAAAGCTGCAGCGGCTAGAAAGCGTCTTGTTAAAAAACTTCGCAAATTTGGAGAATTTTAGGTGAGTGAGGGTTTAAAATCCCGCTTAGATCGTACTTTTATTGAGGCACAAAAGGTCAAAGATACTCTTCGTGTATCTGTATTAAGGATGATTAAGGCCGAAATAAAAAACAGGGAGATAGATAAAAAACAGGTTAAGTTGACTGAAGATGAAATGGTGCAGGTGATTAATTCAGCTATTAAAAGACATCGTGAATCCGTTGAAATGTTTCAAAAAGGTGGAAGAAAGGATTTAGTTGATAAAGAGACAAAGGAAATAGCCATTCTTCTGGAGTTTTTGCCTGAACAATTGTCGGAGAGCAAGGTTAGGGAGATTGTAAGGAGCGCTATTAAATCTCTAAACGCCTCTAGTATTAAGGATTTGGGGAATGTGATGAAAGAGGTGATAAAAGAGACGAAGGGGAAGGCGGAAGGGAAATTGGTAAGTCAGCTGGTTAAGGAAGAGCTGGAGCGCCTTAAAAGTTAAGTGGGGGTAGGTCAATTTGTGGTCCCCGAGAATGTTGTTGAGGAAATCAAGAGCAGAATAAACATAGTAGACGTCGTTTCGCGTGTCGTCGATTTAAAGCGGACCGGTTTAAATTTTAAGGGCTTGTGCCCCTTTCATTCGGAAAAAACCCCCTCATTTGTAGTTAGTGAAGAAAAACAGATCTTTCACTGTTTTGGTTGCGGTATTGGTGGAAACGTTTTTACATTCATGATGAAAAACGATGGTAAATCGTTTCCGGACATCTTGGGTGAATTGGCCAAAGAGGCGGGCGTTTTTTTGCCCGACTCATTCAAAAGAGAGGACAAAAAATCTCTTAAGAACAATAAAGATTCTATTGTTAGGGTAAATAAATTTGCTTTACGCTTTTTTCATCAAACTTTTTTTGCTGAATCCGGAATAGAGGCGAGAAGGTATATGTCTCGCCGGGGAATTTCAAAAGAGATGATTGAGAATTTTCGCATTGGTTATGCCCCTGATTCGTGGGATGCTTTACAGAAAGCATTGTCTGATAACAGGGTTCCTTTGCCCCTGATGTACGAAGCAGGTTTGATAATTCAAAAGAAAAATAGCACTCATTACTATGATAGATTCCGGGACAGAATAATGTTTCCGGTTCTTGATTCAAAAAATCAGGTAGTTGGTTTTGGAGGAAGGGCATTATCTGACAAAAGTGAAGCTAAATATTTAAACTCACCTGAAACCTCTGTTTATCAAAAAAGCAAAATCTTGTTTGGTCTTAACTTTGCCAGACCCGAGATTCGCCACATGGATGCAGTCATTATTGTTGAGGGTTATTTAGATCAGATATCCCTGTATCAGGCGGGCATAAGGAATGTTGTTGCGACGATGGGCACTGCCCTGACCGAAGAGCACATTCGCTCGCTCGAACGGCAGACAAAAAATCTGATATTGGTTTATGACGGAGATGAACCCGGAAAGAATGCGGCTATAAGGGGGGCTAAGCTTACCCTAAAATTGGGGGTTGGATGTAGGGTAGTTATGTTGCCACAGGGTGAAGATCCCGATTCATTTATTAGAGCACAGGGTGAGATTTCTTTTAGGGAGTTGGTAAAATCGGGTAGAAACGCGTTAGAATTCCTGGTTGAAGATATCCTTAGGAATAGTGACCGGGGAGCTCAGGCCAGAATGAAGGTTGTGGAAAATTTGGGTCCAGTTTTAAGTGAAGTAAAAAGTGAAATCGCAAGAGAATTATATTCAAAGGAGTTGGCGGACAGACTCGGGATATCTATAAATCTTATAGAGTCGATTATGCAGTCGAGGAGCGCAAAGATTGAAAACAAAACCAATAAAATATTTATACATAATCAAATAGATCCGCGTAATAACCAAAACAGATCTGAGTGGATGATTCTGGAACAATTGCTGAAATACCCTGATCTGTCGCAAAGGTTAATTGATGAAGATGCCATAAACCTGATTGAAGATAAGGATTTGAGGGATATTCTTGAGTGGGTAATTTTAAATCATAAACTTAAAAAAAGATGGACTGAGAGTGATTTGTTAATTAAAGCAACCGATCCCAAACTCCATTCAAAACTTTCGGCTGCTATGATATCGGATTTTAAACTCGAAAAAGAAGAGGCTCTGCAGGTTATTGTGGATTGTATTAAGACCTTAAAACAACAACAAATTTTATTTCTCAGACAAGATCTGCTTGCCAAAATCAAGGAATATGACCGGCGCGGAGACGCCGAAAGAAGCGCGTTGGCACTCCGGACTTATCAGGAACTTGTTCGTACACAGAAAGAGCGCACTCCGGCTCCTTTAGAAAGGGTGGACGATGGCAAAGATTCGTGATTTTCAGGAAGTTAAAAAATTAATTGACTCAGGAAAAGAAAAGGGTTTTTTGACCTTTGAAGAGATCAATGAGGCTCTTCCACCAGATGTTATTAAGCCTGAGGATCTTGATGAGATTCTTACCCTTTTGGGAGAGATGGAGATTGAGATTGTCGAGGCTGAGAGGAGAAAGAAGGAGGAGGAAAAGGAGTCCACATTTTTAGATGAAGCAAAGGAAGAGGAGACATTTGAGACCCTTTCGGGTGGAAAGGCGACAGATCCGGTCCGGTTATATTTAAGAAAGATGGGTTCGGTTTCACTCTTAACCAGGGAGGGTGAGGTTGAAATTGCCAAGAGGATCGAGGAGGGGGAGCTTGAGCTTCTTGAGGTGGCATTAACATGTCCGATCGGTATTAAAGAGTTTTTGAAATTGGGAGAAGAGGTTCAAAGCGGGAATGTTCGCGCGAAGGATATAATGAGGGGATACGATGAAGAAGAAAATATCGTAGAAGAGCAGACCCTTGTTACAAAAGTTAATGACGCGATGAAAAAACTTAAATCCTATGAAAAGAAGTTTATGCCATTTTATCAGGAAATGATTAAGAGCGGTGGCTCCTTATCTGATAAAAGAGGCAGGGCCTTTGAAAAATTACGACGGGAAATGGTATTAGTTTTTCAGAATCTTGGATTTAACAGAAAAACCCTGAATAGAGTGACAATCGCGTTAAAAAATTATGTGGTTAAGGTTGAAGGCCTGGAGAGGGATTTTAGATCAGCATACAGGGCCACGCAGGCAGAAACAGCAACCGACTTTGCCAGGGCCATCAAAGCTGTTCGTCTGGATACTCCGGAAGGAAAGAAAATACTTCGTTCTTCAAACAGATCAAAAGAGCGATTTCTGGATCTGGAAAACAAGGTAAAGAATAGTAAGGCGCAGATGATTCAGATTGAGGAGGAGGCATGTCAATCCATCGATGATCTTAAAAAGACATATTTTATGCTTAAAAGGGCCGAGATGAAGGCCGATATCGCGAAGAGTGAATTGATAGAAGCTAATCTCAGACTGGTGGTAAGCATAGCAAAGAAATACACAAACCGCGGGTTGCAATTTCTTGATTTAATTCAGGAAGGAAACATCGGTTTAATGAAGGCCGTTGATAAATTCGAGTATAAGCGTGGATATAAGTTTTCCACGTATGCTACCTGGTGGATCAGACAGGCTATTACGCGTGCTATTGCTGATCAGGCCCGAACTATTCGTATACCGGTCCATATGATTGAAACCATCAATAAATTAATCAGGACATCGCGTTATCTTGTGCAGGAGATGGGCAGGGAGCCTTCCCCGGAAGAGATTGCGGGGAAAATGGATATGCCGATTGACAAGGTGAGAAAAGTGCTAAAGATCGCAAAAGAGCCTATTTCACTTGAGACACCGATAGGAGAGGAAGAGGATTCGCATCTTGGTGATTTTATCGAGGATAAAAGCGCTGTTTCACCCGGCGAGGCGGTGGTCAACCTGAATCTTTCGGAACAGACAAGACGTGTTTTACAATCCCTGACCCCAAGAGAAGAAAAGGTTTTGCGCATGAGATTTGGAATCGGTGAAAAATCGGATCACACACTTGAGGAGGTTGGTCAGGATTTTGATGTTACCAGGGAAAGGATTAGACAGATTGAAGCAAAGGCTCTGCGAAAACTGCGACATCCGAGTCGCAGTAAAAAACTAAAGAGCTTTATTGAAAGTTGATTTTTGAAGTTTGATAGTTCTTTTAAATTGTATAGAGAGGTAATAATCAGTATTGCAAAGTTGTGCGAGTAGATCTAGGCGCGACGACGAAGACGATAGGAGCGTACCTAAACGTACGTGACTGAGTCTGAGGAGGAGTAACGAAGATATGCGAAGCACAACTGCAGCAAGACTAGGGCCCATAGCTCAGCGGTAGAGCTGCCGGCTCATAACCGGTCGGTCCCAGGTTCAAATCCTGGTGGGCCCACCAAAATTAATAGGGGGAAGTTAACGGTGCTTGAAGAACAGATTAAGGTATTAGAGGTATTAGAGGAACTGGATCATAAAATTGATAAAATTAAGAGCGAACAGGCAATATATCCGGCAGAGATTAAAAAACTGGAAAAATCACTTCATGAAGAGCAGGCAAAGATTACAGAACAGCAAAATGTGATTAATGAATTAACTGTTCCCAAAAAGGAAATAGAAAACGAACTGGCTGTTGACAGGGAGCATGTTTCAAAGATGAGTCAAAGATTAAATGAAATGAAAACCAACGAGACTTATCAGGCAGCCCTAAAAGAGATAGCAAATTTCCGCAAAACAATAGAAGAAAAAGAGGGAAAACTTTTGTTGCTCATGGAACAGATAGAGGAGGCGACAAAAACGCTGGAAGCCAGGCAAAAAGTGATTGATGAGCAGCAAAAACTGATAGAAGAAAAGGGTAAATTGGCTTCAACCAGACAAAAAGAGTTGGGCGGAGAACTGACCACGTATCAAAAAAACAGGGATATAGAATTAGGAAAACTGGATAGGGAGATCGGAAGAAAATATGAATTTATCAGATCCAGACTGCATGGTAGCGCGGTCGCAAAAATTGAAGCGGGTGCGTGTCAGGCGTGTCACATGCGACTACCTCCCCAGCTTTTGATCCAATTACAGAGAGGCGATAAAATCCACAATTGCCCAAGCTGTAAAAGAATAATAATACTTCCAACCATGTCGGGACATTCACAGGCCGTTCACCAGTGATTAAATCATGACCCAGATTGAGGAATTAGTAATCTATAGTGATGGTGCCTCACGGGGTAACCCGGGAGAGGGTGGGGCAGGGGTTGTTTTTGAAGATGGTAATGGAAAAGAGATTACAACGATACAACGTTATCTGGGGCTGGTAACCAATAATGTTGCTGAATACCAGGCCCTGCTTATTGGACTGGAGGCTGCGCAGGAATTTCACGCGAAAAAGATAAGAATTTTTCTCGACTCGGAACTGGTGGTTAAACAGTTAAATGGTGAATATAAGGTCAAAAATAGTAATCTGAAGCCCCTTTTTGATTTAATCAGGTCAGCCTTATCCAGGTTTGAGGCGTTCGAAATATCACATATTCCCAGGGAAAAGAATAATAGGGCGGATGCGCTAGCTAATGCTGCCATTGATGATCACATTGGCTATCTACCACTGCACGGTTGAATCTTGCATATTTTTTAACTGCCAAATAGTATCTCACTTCAGAACAGGGAGTAGGTAAGGTAATCGCTGTTTGTTGGGTAATAACCCGATAAATAGAGGAAAGTCCGGGCTCCGTAGAGTAGAATGCTGGGTAACACCCAGTCAGGGTGACCTGAAGGAAAGTGCAACAGAGAATAGTCTGCCAGAATTATTCTGGTGATGGTGAAACGGTGAGGTAAGAGCTCACCAGTAGACAAGGTGACTTGTTTAGCTAGGCAAACCCCATTTGGAGCAAGATCAAATAGGAGAATGAATGAGGATTACTCGTCCCAGTTCTCGGGTTGATCGCTTGAAGCAACAAGTAATTGTTGTTCCAGATAAATGATTACCCCCTTCAAGGGATTGAAGGAGACAGAACCCGGCTTAATACCTACTCTGTGTTCATTATTTGTTCTGGAGAGATTCTTTCGATGAAGCGAATCGATAAGCCATGGGGATATGAGTTAATATTTGCTGAAACCGAACATTATATCGGTAAAATTCTCTTTATTGTAAGGGGAAAGAGATTAAGTCTTCAGTTCCATAAAAAAAAGGATGAAACAATATTCCTGTTTAAAGGAAAGATGTTATTAGAGGTTTCGAGCAAGAGCGAGCCTGAGATTTTAGAGAGCAAGGTCATGAAACAGGGGGAGGCTCATCGAATTGTCCCCGGGACAATCCACAGATTTCATGCTCTTGAGAATTGTGAAATTTTTGAGGTTTCAACTACAGAAAGCGATGACATTATTCGCCTGAAAGACGATTATGGACGGGTTGTGTAACTTTGAAAAATCCGCCCTTATTCTGGCAGGAGGGCGTGGTATCAGGTTTTGGCCGTTAAGTAGATTTAATAATCCAAAGCAGTTTCACGATTTATTGGGAAAAGGCAAACCGATTCTGGAATCTACCGTTAAAAGGCTGAATGGTGTTGTTTCAAAAGATCAAATATTTATCAGTACAAGGGGCAGTTTAAAAGAATCAATAAGTAACCTGAATATCGTCGACAAACACCAGATTCTATGTGAGCCAATGCTTAAAAATACCGCTCCGGCCATAGCAATTGCCGCTTTTAGATTATTTAAAGAGTATGGCGACCGTATTTTAATGGTGCTTCCATCTGACCATATGGTAGAGCCGGTTGAGACTTTTCAGAGACAACTTAATGAGGCGTCGAAAATTGCCTGGGAGAGAAGGGCGTTGGTTTGTTTTGGTATTACTCCCACCAGAATCGCAACAGGATATGGCTATATTCAGATGGGTGAAAATTTAGATGGGGATTCGTTCTCTGTTAAATGTTTTGTTGAAAAACCGAACAAAACGACCGCAGAGGCATACATAAAAGCAGGCAATTTTTTCTGGAATGCCGGAATCTTTGTCTGGAGGTTAAGTGCCATTCTTGATGCAATAAAAAGGGAGCTTCCCTCTATTTGGTGCGCTTTAACGGAGTATGAAAAATCCATTGGGACAGATTTGGAAGATGTTGCAAGGGATAGATTTTTCCTCGACGTAGATCCTATATCCATTGACTTTGGCGTCATGGAACATCATGACAATCTAATAGGAATCAGGGCTGCTTTTGACTGGGACGATTTGGGTACATGGGAAAGCCTCGTCAGGATTTTACCCAAAAGGGGCGAAAATTGGTCTAATAATGATAAATTAATCACCCTAAATGCCATTGATAATATAGTGCATGTTATGAATAAAAGGGTTGCTCTTCTGGATGTGGATAATCTGGTTATAGTTGATACGGAAGACACAATTTTCATTGCCAGCAGGGGCTCTGCCGAGAAGGTGATGGATCTTGTCTCTCTACTGCCCGAGCGTGATTAAAATCTGGTTGCGACAATGGCCATAAAGTTATTTCCTATAGCCTCACCTCCAATTATGCCGATTCTAAAACTTCCACCAAGATCTATTTTGTCAGAAAGATGATAGATTACACCGGGGATCAGGGAGAGTGTTGCTATTTCACTGAAACCTATGGCCTCCAGAGAGGCATGTCCTGTTACATCAATTGGCTCAAAAGGTCTAAAAATTGCACCACCCGCTAATTGATACAAACCGCTTCCGCGATTGCCAAAACCCAATGTTAAATTTCCGTCAAGAGAGAGTTTTGGATCAATTATTTTTTTTGCTTTTATCTCAGGCAAAACAATAAAATTAGATCCGTATGTTAATGATATGGGGCCTGTTCCCGCGAAACCCAGCCTTACTCCCCCGGCAACCTCCGGATAATTGTCCCCTTCTTCGATGATCCTGTAGGTAGATCCCACGGCCAATCCGCCGAAAGAGAATCCGTCATTGGCGAAGGTTGAAGTATCCCCCTCCTTATTTTCAAGAAAATTAAGTGGAAGCACGCTGGTTTCAATGGAAGCCTCGAGATTTTCCAGAATGCCTATCCTGGCAGCTCCTCTGAGATCCAGTCCCCTGATGTTTCTTGATAATTGTCTATATTCTGAAGATCCCCTAATTTCTACAAGCTTTTGTGGGAGTATCAGGGGTCTATCCACCAGACTTTCCGGATAATAGGTTATATCGGCGGCTGGAGGTACTGTTGTGGTGTCTAATCGATTAATTGTTACATCTTCAGCAAACCCTGATGTTGATATAAAAAATAATAAGCTAAACAAAAATAGTCTCATAAAGGCTCCTTGCTTATTAATATGAATACTATTCTGGAATGGTACTTTGGGAGGGAATTATCGTCAATTGTTGTATTTATCCGGTATTTTTCATGCCTGCGGAAATACCCTTAATCGTTAAAAGCATCAATTCTTTAAGGTTTTCATTTACTTTTTTCTCTTTTCTAATGCGTTTTAATGAGTTTATTTGAAAGTAATTAAGGGGATCGACAAAGGGGTTTCTTCTTTCAATGGATTCTTTTAATGTTGGATTGGTTTCCAATAGCCTTTTTTGTCCCATGACTAGAAGCAGCCACTTCTTAGTTAGTTCCAGTTCCTCCTCAATCATCGTCCAGATTTTTTGTGCTATTTTTGAGGATTGAACCAACTTGCTGTAATTATGTGCAATGTGAAGATCGGTCTTCGCAATAGCCATCTCAACGTTCAGTAAAAATGACCTAAAAAACGGCCATTTTTTATACATCTCCTGGAGAATTTTCTTATTATTATTATAATTCTGCTCTACAAATCTTTGCAAAGCACTTCCAAGGCCATACCAGCTCGACAATAGATGTCTTGATTGTGTCCACGCAAAAACCCAGGGTATCGCCCTAAGCTCTTCTATTTGAAGCCCGTCATTACGACTCGATGGTCTGGAGCCAATATTTAGGGATCCAAATTGGTCTATAGGGGTAGCCTCCTTAAAATATGTTCTAAATTCCGGGGTTTCATAAACAAGCGCGCGATAGCTTCTTTGGGCGTAATCTGAGATTGTATTTATTGTTTTTTCCCACGAGGGTGAAATAACATCTGCGGTGTCCCGATATTGAAAATGTTGTTGCATTAATGCAGATGTAAATAATTCCAGATTTCTTAAAGCCAACTCTTTATGACAATATTTTGATGATACAACCTCCCCCTGTTCGGTTACCTTTAATTTTCCGTTTAATGTTCCGGGAGGTTGCCCTATAATTGCCTGATTCATTGGCCCTCCACCCCGGCTTATACTGCCACCCCTACCTTGGAAGATCAGGAAATCGAGGCCATGATGTTTTGTTGTTTCAGCAAGCCTTTTTTGTGCCTGATATATCTCCCAGGCGGCGGTTACAATACCGCCATCTTTATTACTATCAGAAAATCCAATCATGATTTGCTGTGATTTATTTCTTGCCTCCAGGTGTGCTTTGTAAACCTCATGCGTGTAAAGTCTATCCATAAGATTTGGTGCTAAACCTAGATCCCTGATGGATTCGAATAGAGGAACAATATCCAGTTTACTCATCGTCTGTCCCGGAAAACTGGAGTATAAAAAGAGTCCAGAGACTTGAGCGAGAAACAGAACCTCCAGAATATCGCTCATTTCCCGGCAGTTTGAAACAATATAGGTTTCGATGGCCTCTTTACCAAATTCATCCTGTGCCCTTTGGATCATATTAAATGTTTCAACAAGATTAGGTCCCTCTCCCTGCAATGCTTTATGCACCTTTTCTATAATCTGTTTTGGTTTCTCTTTTAAAAGGCCGGTCAACAATACAATTCTTTGCTCTTCGTCCAGTGAAGAGTATTTACCTTCGATTTCACTTCTTTTAAGAATCTCGCTTACGCACGTTTCATGAACCAGGCTATGTTCTCTGATATCCATTTTTAGCAGATGAAAGCCAAATATCTTTACCTGTGTTCTTAATGTCCAAAGATCCGTATCAGCGATTAAGCCATCCCCCCACTCCCTTAGACTATTGTTTATTAAGTCCAGATCGTTAAGGAGTTCTTCCGCGTTTAAATAAATATCCTGGCTATTTTTTACCGTTTCCCCCTCCACGTCCTTTAGTGTCTGGTTTAGTTTAATGGATACCAATCCCAATTTTTGACGATAGATTTCGTGGGGACTCACTTTTAAAAATAGATCCTGGAAGGCCGGATGAGAGACGTAATCCCGCTTAACCGATCTCTTCAGGGTCTGGGATATTTTCGCGTATTTATCGGATTGGCTGAATTGCCGGATTAGGTACTTTACTGCGGAGAGATATTTTTTTAAGGCCAGAATCTTCTGCCTTTTCAGTGTATCCAATGTAACAGCCGGGGTAACAAAGGGATTTCCATCCCTGTCCCCACCGATCCAGCTCCCCATATGAAAAATTGGTGGTATATGGGTACTAATGTCTGGATAGGCTATTTTCAGGGCACTTTGAAATTCCCTGATGAATTCAGGCAGGGCATCGAATATGATCTCATCAATAAAATATAACCCTTGCTCTACCTCCATCTCCAGTGTCGTCTTTTGTTGCCTGATTAAATCTGTTTGCCAAAGTAATAGAATCTCCTTTGCCAGCATTTGTGTCAGATATTTTTTTTCATATTCTGAAATCCGTGCCTCTTCCATCCTATTTAAAATCTCACGGATGTTTTGATGCTTCTGCAGGACCGTGCGTCTGTTGATTTCCGTTGGATGCGCGGTGAAAACAATTCCTATCATCATCTGTTTGATCAGTGATTCTATCTCGGCACAGGAAATCCCGTGGGTTTTCAGGTTTCTTAAGGTATCCAGGATGGATCCCTCCTGTGCGATATTGGTTTTTGATTCAACTCTTTTGAACGCCCTTCTTTTCCTGATTCTTTCCCTGTCCTCCGCAATATTGATTAATTGGAAAAAAAGCGTCAGTGCCCGGACAATATCCGTCGAAGCTTTCACATTGAGAACCTTGATTAGTTTCAGTAAGGCGGAAGATCTTTTCTGTGAGTATCTGATTCGCATTCTTTTAGAAAGCCGAACCACCTTTTCCAGTGCTCCGGTGATTTTGGGTGGTGCTTGTTGTCCTATTATATAGGTAAGGATTGAAGAGAGTTGTTTTATCTCTTTGTTAAAGTTTGGGTCTTTTTTGCCCCTTTTCTTCTTTGACATATTGTTGTTGTCATGTCTGTTTTACAATTTTCTGCCAGAGACCCGTTTTTGCGGATGCGCTTCAGTCGATTCCTTCTGATGAAACTCATGAATCTTTTTAACCTCAACATCCGTAGTTTTTCTTAAGGTGCCGATTTGTCTGTCAATTTCAGCAAGTTGAGTTTCACAATTCTTAAGATTACTGACCTCCTCGCTGATGGTCGGATCTTGAGGAAAATCGCCTTTGCCCCCCTTTATAAGGGTATAAACGCGGGCTCCTAATTCGTGAAAATGGTCATTTACCTCTCTCTGCACGCGATATCTCTGGGTATTTAACGCCGTGAGCCTACCCGCCTCTGAGGCGCGGGCGGAGACGATCTTTGATTCCTCAACGGTTTTGTTAAACAGCAATGTAAAGAATTGTTTGGTTTTATCCCAACCTTTTTGGCTCTGTTTTTGAAACTTTTTCCAGTTGTTCATAGGCTTTTACCCCATAACAATATTTAGTCCATTACCAGTAACATATCGGAAAATATAGGAATGAGCTTAAAAACCGGGGAGCCTAGTACACCATAAAGTTAGTTTTGCTCACGTCATCCCCAGGCCGAAGGCCGTGGGGATCTCCCTGTATTACAGCAATGGGTACGCCGGAGACCCCCACGCCGCTCCGCGGCTGGGGGTGACGTATGTGCGTAACTAACTTTATGGTCTACTAGGATCTGTCTAATTTTTTCAACAGCTCGGCTCTGGCATTGGTAATCAGAATGGTCCTCTCTTTAGCTATGTTTACGTAATCAACGCCAAGATGAAGAACCTTATCGGGGTGGTACTGTTTAATTCTGCGTTTAAATGCCTTTTCAATCTCGGCACGGCCTGCCCCACGGCCGACCCCTAAAATTTCAAAAGGGGTCAGACCCCTTTTGTTCCAAATATCTACCTTCTCTTGCGCGTAGAAGGCCCTGATTCTTCTGTCATCCGCTTCCTGATCTTTTTTGCTTCTTCGCCTGCCGGGGATAAACTGACTGATCCTTTTTGGCATTAAAAGTATAAAGAGAAAAAAAACTACCGCGATAACTGTCCATAAAAGAAAAAAGGTATCGGGCTTAGGCATAGATTAGGCAGCCTTTTTGAATGGTGCCTCTTCGGCAGGAAGATAATCCTGATAATCGTTGAGGGTGATCTTTAAATTTTTCACCACATCCTCTCTATTGGCGTGTCTTTCCAGCTTTTCTATAGTGTTTGCCAGAAGAATCACAAATTTTTTCACTTCCTTATCATATGTTTTGAATTTATTATCAAAAGCAAAAATCATATCATTATATGCTTCGACCAGCTCCTGGAATTCATCTCCATGGCGCACCTTGAAGAGCGTTGCCTTAAAATCGCCGTGAACAACCTCCTTCATTCTTCTTTGGAGCGCGAAAATAGGACCAGCCATTTTATGGGTAATATACACCCCTAAGACAACCATGATTAAGGCTATTGCGAAAAATACCTTCAATAGGCTCCCGACAACAGCCCGCTTTTCTTCCTTAATAATCGACTCTACAGCACTTCCTGCAAGCTTTTCCTCCGTAGCAATTTTTCTTACATTAACGTCGACTAGATACTGGCTTGCGAAGGCAAATCCAAGACAAAGGACTGCCATTAAGGTCAGAAGCAGTGTCACATACTTTAACTGGAACCTTCTATTAACAACGAAATGGGTCCTTCTATGCTTTTTGGATACTTCAAACATAAACGCTCAACCAGTCGTTTAAGATTTTATACAATCTGCAATCCGGGACTACTTACTAAAGGTGGAATGACAAATACTTAAATTATTATAATTGTTCGTTCCGTATTGGGCAAATATAAAGGGGTTTAAATATGTGAAGTAATAATAAGTAGTTCTAAATCTGATAATGTCGAATTAATTTTCGATTCAGCAATTCTTTAGTAATAATAATGGGTTCTACTTAATTTAGAATAATTGTATATTTTTTCGTCCAATAACTGGACAGTTTAGTTTTTATTGTTTGGTTATAACTCGTTGATATTATAGCCAAAATTATTAAATTATAGTGGCATCCCTGTTGCTTAATAGCCTCTGTACAGATAGGCATTCTGCAAAGAATACCTCCTGTCAAACAACACAACACAACGATACCTGCCGGCTAGGGTCAAACCTAGCCGGTATTTTTTTACTCGTCATCCCGAGCGGAGCGAGGGATCTCAACGTGAGATTGCTTCGCTGCGCTCGTAATGACGACTCACGTCATCCCGAGCGAAGCGAGGGATCTC
>Ga0155587_1095_pt1 | contig 17998 bp, 21 predicted proteins | sample RifCSPhighO2_12_FD_107244 | JGI IMG/M metagenome (GOLD analysis project Ga0155587, IMG submission 107244) | Deltaproteobacteria bacterium RIFCSPHIGHO2_12_FULL_43_9
TGGGAGAAAAGGTTGGCACGCTGGTTCACGGGGGGTGACGATGATGAATCATCCGATATTAAACAAATTTCATTCCGATTTTGAAAAAAGCTTTGGTAATTTAAAAACGGAGCTTAGTAAAATAAGAACTGGACGCGCGAATCCGGCCATTCTGGATGGGATCCATGTTGACTACTATGGATCGCAAACGCCGCTAAGGAGCCTGGCAACGTTTTCAACGCCAGACCCGACTCTTATTATAATCCAGCCCTTTGATATCTCCGCGCTGGAAGCAATAGAGAAGGCAATTCAAAAATCCGACCTCGGAATCTCTCCGTCCAATGACGGGAAAATAATTCGTTTGCCGATTCCCTCTTTAACGGAAGACCGACGAAGAGAGCTAATTAAGGTAATAAAAAAATATGGTGAGGAAACAAAGATTGCTCTCAGGCAACACAGGCGGGAAGCCAACGACGCATCCAAGGAAGCGGAAAAACAGAAAACCTTTTCCGAGGACGACGCAAAGCGCCTAAAAGATCAAATTCAAAAAATGACTGATGATTGGACGGCCAAAATTGATGAACTCCTTTCTAAAAAGGAATCCGACTTACTCAAAGTATGATATCGACGCCTTAAAGATACCAAGCCATGTTGCCATTATAATGGATGGAAATGGTCGATGGGCAAAGGCGCGCGGGAAGAGGAGAATCCATGGCCACGCGCAGGGCGTGAAATCCATACGTGCTATTTTAGATTTCGCCGGAGATTTGAAAATTACACACCTTACTCTTTGGGCATTCTCAACCGATAACTGGAAAAGACCAAAATATGAAGTAAGCTTTCTGATGAATCTTCTGGAAAAATATATAGACAACGAGAAAGCAAATTTCATGAAAAACAGGATCCGTTTACGCATTTTGGGAAATCTGGAGGATATACCAGTCAAAGTCCGCAAAAAACTTAAAACCTTGATAGAAGAGACGAAAGATTTTGACAAACTAAATCTAAATATAGCCCTCTCCTATGGCGGAAGAGAGGAATTAATTGGCGCATTCAAGAATATTTCAGATAAGATAGTAAGTGGAGTCCTCAGTAGGGATGAAATTGATGACCATGTCATTAAATCTCACCTCTTTACTGCTGACATCCCAGACCCCGATCTTATCATAAGAACAAGTGGAGAATTCAGATTGAGTAACTTTTTCATCTGGCAATCCGCATATTCCGAGCTATTTTTTTCTACTGTTTTTTGGCCAGACTTCAGGCCTGAACATTTTTTTGAAGCGCTTCTTCATTATTCACAACGAGAAAGAAGGTTTGGGGGAATCCAATGAATATAGACCCGGCTTTAAAAAAGAGACTCATCTCTGCCTCGATAGGGATATTTTTATTACTGCTACTTATAATATTTGGCGGTAATATCGGGATAACGCTCCTTGCAGCCATATTGGTAATACTTTGCTCCCTGGAACTATTCCAACTCTTTTTTTCTGCTCCGGAGCAGCCTTTTAAAAAAATGACGGGGGTTGTGCTTACATTCCTCCTCTTTGGTATATTCGCAATTGAAATTCACGGTCTCTACTTTTTATCCATATTTGTGTTGGTAATTCTTGGTTTATTCGTAATTACTTTAATTGAAGCCAGGAAATTACAACAGGATCAATTTATGGATCTCATATCCAATCTCTCACTAATAATCTTTGGCGCAATTTATATCGCCGCCACCTTCGCATTTCTGCCAAAACTAAGGGCGCTCCCAAGTACCGGTATAATGGCGACGATTCTTGCTTTCGCCATTCCATGGACCGGCGACACCGGGGCCTATTTTATTGGACTACGATATGGGAAAAACAGCCTCTTTAAGGGGGTCAGCCCCGGAAAGACCGTAGAGGGTTTTATTGGTGGAATTCTTGTTTGCATAATATTTTTACTCTTCACAAAATTAATTTTCTTCAGGGTTTTAACTCTTTTAGACTGTGTAGCATTGGGAATTATAGGAACAACAGCAGCGCATCTGGGGGATCTTTTTGAGTCATTGATTAAACGCTCAAGGGGCGTGAAAGACTCAGGGTACTTAATCCCCGGGCATGGAGGGTTCCTAGATAGATTCGACGCATTTATGTTTACCACTCCAATAGTCTATATTTATATCAGCCTGATGCTGTGATTTGGAGTTCGTGAATGCGATATATATCAATTTTGGGAAGCACGGGTTCTGTTGGGGAGCAAACCCTAGATATAATCAGAAATAATAAGGATCATTTTAGGGTTCACTCTCTTACCGCTTTCCAAAATTTTTTAAAATTATCCGACCAGATTAAAGAATTTTCCCCAAAGGTGGTTGTAACCGGAACAGAGTCAAATCTTGAACCACTATTCCCCGATGTCCAGTTTAGAATCGGCGGCAATCCCCTCACGGAGGTTGTAACAGATAGTGAAATCGATTTGGTCGTTCTCGCCATTGTGGGCATAGCCGCCCTCAAACCGCTAGAAGCAGCAATTAAAGCCGGAAAAAGCATTGCTCTTGCGAATAAAGAATCAATTGTAGCCGCCGGGCATCTGCTTATGCCAATGGTTAAAAATTATGGGGCGCAGATACTCCCAATAGATAGCGAACATAACGCCATTTTTAGAATCATTAAGGAGAGAGAAAAACTAAATATCTCATCTGTAACATTAATGGCCTCCGGGGGACCGTTTTTAAATCGTCCCCTGGAATCTTTTCGGGATATCACGCCAGATGAAGCAATCAGACACCCACATTGGTCTATGGGAGAAAAGATCTCAGTAGACTCTGCCACAATGATGAACAAGGGACTGGAGATTTTTGAGGCCAGATGGCTTTTTAATCTCAAATCGTCCGAGATTAAGACCTTAATCCACCCGGAATGCGAGGTGCATGCCAAGGTAGAGTTTGATAGCGGTGAATCATTGGTTTTCTGTGGAAAGCCGGACATGCGCGAGCCTATAGGATTCACGCTCTTCTGGCCCCAAAAAGCGCCTGCTATCCAAAGCGGAATTTCAGATTTTTCCGAAGCATCGAGGTTTAGGTTCCTTGAAATAGATCGTAAAAGGTTTCCGGCTTTTAGACTGGCGAGGGAGGTATTGCAAAGTGGTTCACAGAGTGGTGCCATCATACTGAATGCGGCAAATGAGGTTGCCGTTGATGCCTTCTTAAGTCGCAATATACGATTCAGTCAAATTCACCAGGTTGTTGAAAGCTCCCTTTCGCGCTTTCCGGATGTCACCCCTGGTTCAATTTTAGATGTCTTTGCGATTGATTCTGAGGTTAAAATAGTAGCTCGAGGTATTATAAGAAACTTGAAAGGGGCTTAAGCCTCTGTTAGAGCTGTAAGATGGAGAAAAATTAATGTCCTATTTAGTTGCGGTAATTATTCTGCTCGGTGTTCTTATATTCATTCATGAATTGGGACACTTTCTGATTGCAAAAAAATTTAACATTAAAGTTGAGGTTTTTTCCCTTGGATTTGGACCCAAGATATTTAAATGGAAGGGTAAAGAAACAGAATATTGCCTCTCAATAGTCCCGTTTGGGGGGTATGTTAAAATGTTGGGAGAAGATTCAACAGCCAAACTCCCTCCAGAGGAGAGGCACAGGTCATTCTCACACGCGGAACCTTACAAAAGGTTTCTAATCGTGGCTGCCGGACCCGTCAGCAATCTGATCCTGGCTTTTTTTATTTTTGCAGCGATACCGCTGATAGGTGAACCAAAGGTTTCGTCATACATTGCTGATGTCACACCGAATTCAGCCGCCTGGATGGCAGGATTCAGGCCGGCGGACAAGATTACGGATATAAATAATACGGCAGTTAATACTTTTGAAGATATGTTTAAGCTCATTCAGAAATCCGATGGGGAAAAACTCACCACCTCGGTAAAAAGGGGTAACCAGACAGAGAGAATTGAATTTACCCCAGTACTTAAAACACGAGAAAATGAATTTGGAGAACCAGAGACCAGCTATACAATCGAAGGACTTTCAGCTATGGCACCCCTTCCGATCGTCGGCATAAGCAACCCACGATCATTGGCAGCCTCTATGGGCTTTAAAACCGGGGACCAGATTTTATCCGTTAATGGAGTACCACTTCAGTCATGGCCAATTCTAAGAGAATATCTGAAGAACATCGCCCAATCGGATTTAGAGTTCAAGGTTAAAAGTAAAGAAGATACATATGATATAGATTTAAACCTTCCACCTAAATTTTTTAAGCTCCAGCCCGGCGCGAAACTTGAATATATCGGTCTTCACTCATCTGAACTTTTTATAAACGAAGTAATACCGGATACACCCGCATTTATGGCCGGTTTGAAAGCCGGGGATAGAATTATTTCCATTAACGGAAACCAGATCCAAAATTGGGATGAATTTAGATTACAGGTTCAAGGCTGGGATAAGAAAAATCCACTCGCAGTCCAGGCGGAAAGAAATGGCTCCATTGAATCATTTACCATTGTGCCGCGACTCGAAGAGCATAGGGTTCCAGTTGTCGGGAAACTGCCAAAGGATCAGTTTCGAATTGGCGCGGTTTCTGAGGTTAAATTCGCACCCCAGGATATGTATACGTTCTATGCTTACAACCCGATAACATTGATAAAATATGGTGCTGAAAAGAGCTGGTATTGGTTCTATATGACATTTGAGTCATTGATAAAATTAATAACAGGCAAGGTACCTCTTCAACAGCTTGGTGGTCCAATTTTTATCGGTAGTCTCGCCGGTTCATCCTTTAATCAGGGTCTTTACTATTTCCTCAGGATCATGGCGATCATAAGTGTTAACCTCGGTTTCCTGAATCTTTTACCAATTCCAGTTCTCGACGGCGGGCACCTGACCTTTTTCGGATATGAGATGATTAGGAGAAAACCTCCATCACAAAAACTTCAGATGGCCGCACAACAGGTAGGAATTATGCTGCTACTTGCTCTTATGGTTTTAGTCCTTTTTAACGATATTCACCGCTATTGGGGGAACTTCAGGGATATAATAAGCAGATTATTTAGCTGATATGTCGACTATTCTTGCCATAGAAACGGCAACTCCCCATGGAAGCGTAGCGCTGCTCTACAATAATAAACTAATATGCGAGCTCTTTACCGACAACACCCAGACCCATGCCGCGACCCTCCTTCCGACGATAGAACAACTCTGCTCCATAACCCAAACAGATATCCAGTCGGTGGATGGCATTGCTGTCAGCATCGGCCCAGGTGCCTTTACGGGCCTCAGGGTGGGAATAAGTACAGCCCAAGGCCTGGCCCAGACATTGAAACTTCCCATATTCCCTATTCCAACATTGGAGGCGTTTGCCCATTCGATCACACAAACAAAAACGCCAATCTTTATTACGCTCGATGCCCGGAAGGATGAGATCTATGGCGCGCTCTTTAGATGGACTGACAAAGAATTAGTACGGCTAATACCTGAGAGCGCGTTAACCCCGGAAGGATGGAGCGGGCTTCTTTCCCAAACCATTCAAAAACCCTTTACTGTGATTGGATCGGGTTACAAAAAATACGAAGAATTTTTTAGAGAAACATTCAGAGAAAGAATTACCGGGATTTCAAACCACAACGCAATCCCAAGGGCCCTTAATGTCGGTTTACTCGCAAGCGGACGCGGGAAAAGACCCGAAGAGATTAAGCCCATATATCTGCGTTATTGTTGATTTATATTTACCTCTAATATGTAGCCAGCTTTCAAAATCTTCTCATTAAGTTCATCTCTTAAGAGCTTCCACTCTTCATCAGACTGGGGCACCGGCCCCGAATCCGTAACAACCGAGAGTTGTTCTGATATTATTCTCGCATATCCAAAAACCACATCCGGATTTGTAACAAACCTGAACGTAGATTTTGTATTTGACGCCAGATACATTTCCGGATTGTCCTGAATGTTGAAATCGGCCAGCACTATGTATGTTTCAAACATCTTCTCTTTTTTCTCTTGAATTAGTTGCTCCTGTAGCAGGAAATTCCAGAACCCAAACGTCCCAATGATTAATCCAAGCACACAAGCCCCTATTGCCCACCCTTTGGGACCAATTGCAGATAAAGCGGTCAAACCGCCCACAGCAAGCGCGGCACTACTCGTGAATATTATCAGCTCGTTATCATCAACAAATCTATCAACCTTGTCATACATCACATTCGTAAATTTCTTCCTGAAATTATATGTACTAAGGTCGTAATCTACTGGGAAAACGAATGGCCCCTTAATTGATGGAATATCTACGCATAGATGCGAATTAAAATTCGCGGAATCCATCGCGCCTGGTATGGCTCTTGCCAATTGAACATCGTTGGCTACAGAAGAATCGTTTTTAAATCTGGCCGGTATTCCGCAAACTGAAAATGTGAATCCGGCTATTCTTCCCTCGGCTTCGGGTCTACTCGATGGAATTGATAATGTATCATCCAATGATTCTTCTCTTTTTAACACCGAGGCGGGATTAACATTTTTTAGCTCTTCCTCGGTAACCCCCCTTACCCTCAGGTAATAAATAGTAACTATTGGTTCCGGCTCAACGCTGCTTTCTTCAGCAAAAGAGCTTTTTAAAGCCGGTATGTTTATAATATCAATGACCAAAATCAGGATTAGAATTTTTTTTGTGATTTTAGACACTTTCACAGATCAACTTCCTCCTTGGGGGCTAGATATATACATGGAAGGATACATACAATCAACCCTGCCGGGGTAGAGATGTTGTGTGAACTTTATTGATCCTTGGCCCCAACCTCGCTTTTCATCTTGCTGATCTCTTGTTTAAGGGTTTCATATTCTTTTTCTATCTTCTCAAGTTCATGTTCCATCTTTTCTCGTTGTGGATCAGCACTGCTCAGGTTGACAATTTCTTTCCGCAGCACATCAACTCTTTCGGAAAAATATTTGTCAATTTTATCCAGGGTTTTTAGATACTCTTTTTTACGCACAACCAGATCCTGATCTGTAACCCCCTCTTCTTCCGATGTTTCGGGGCTTACCTCTTCAGACAATTCTTCTTCCGCCTGTTCCGAAGGAATTGCCGGCTGGGCTTCCTGTATTGTAGCCTCTTCAGTGATTTTAACCTCTCCTCGCTCTCTGAAAAGAAAATAGAGAATAACAGCTGCTAAAAGAACAGAAATCAAAATAACTATATTTTTCCTCATATGAATCCTCTCGATATAGACTCTTTATTTTGAATGTATTAGGTTACAATAACGTGTCAAGGATGAACCATTGAATAAAATAACAGGACTCCCGGTCGCACAAGAGGGTTTATACATTGTCTTTGCCTTTTTAGGCGCGGCATCACTAGCGCTGTTTCTTCATAAGTATATGATCTTTATATTTTTTTCCTGCCTGGCCATTCTGGTTTCACTCTTTTTCAGAAACCCAAAGCGTAAAATTGACCCACGGCGCGATTCAATTCTCGCCCCGGCAGATGGAAAGGTCGTTGCTATTGAAACAGTCTATGAACCTAGGTTTGTAAGAAAAAATATGCAGAAAATAAGCATTTTTATGTCCCTGTTTAACGTGCATATGAACCGGTTTCCGGTTTCCGCCACGATCAAAGATCAAAAACACAGGAATGGTACATTTAAATTTGCAAACCGCGATAAAGCCTCTTTAGACAATGAACAAAATGCCCTCTTGCTGGAAACCCTGGGGAATAATCAGATTGTAGTTGTCCAAATTGCCGGTTGGATCGCCAGGAGAATCGTCTGCTACACACAAACCGGGGATCATCTAAAAGCAGGGGATATATTTGGATTAATTAAATTTGGCTCACGTGTTGATTTATATGTACCAGTGGATTCCAATATCAGGGTAAAGATCGGTGATTCGGTTAGAGCAGGAAAAACAATTGTAGGGGTTTTAGATGAGATTCCCAAGACCGGGACGCTACAAGGATAGAATTTATCTTCTTCCTAACATTTTGACGTCCGGCAACATTTTCTTTGGATTTTTCTCTGTCATTTCAACTATCAATGGCTCTTTTAGGAAAGCCGGCTTCGCGATTTTAATCGCCATGGTCTTTGATTTGCTGGACGGCCGGATCGCGCGACTTACGAAGTCATCAAGCCAATTTGGCGAAGAATATGATTCCTTGGCCGATCTTGTCTCTTTTGGTATTGCCCCGGCACTGTTACTCTTCATCTGGTCCGGACTTAATATCACAACACCCCCTTTTCAAAAATTTGGCTGGCTCGCGGCCTTCTTCTTTGTCGCCTGCGGGGCATTACGACTGGCCAGATATAACGTACAGCCTGTAAAACGAAATTTTGTCGGTTTGCCTATTCCGGTTTCGGCCGCATTAATATCATCGGGAGTCCTACTGTACACCGAGCTGGAGCAAAAGTGGTCTACGGAATGGCTGTGCTTCGCAATCTTTTTAACACTCGGTTTACTGATGGTCAGCTCCATCCCTTATAAAAGCTATAAGGATCTGGAGATTAGGGAGCGTCACCCATTCCCTTTACTGGTGTCCGTAGTCCTTTTTGTAACCGTACTGGCCGTCAGGCCTGAGGCTGTTCTCTTTTTTCTTTCGCTAGCATATGTTTTAATCGGTGGCATCTGGGGGAGCCTTGATAAGCGGAGGATGGCGGGTAAAAGGGTGGTCTCCAAAGAGTGATCATCAATAAAAAAGAAGAGGGCGCATGGTAACTAAAAACATAAAATTGGACGTCGCGGTCGTCGGGGCTACCGGTTTGGTCGGCCAGGAGATGCTCTCTATTCTCGAAGAACGCAAATTCCCGGTAAAAAATCTATATCCATTTGCCTCAGAGATATCTGCGGGTGAAAAAGTAAAATTCAATGGGGAAGAGGTTACTATCCTCCCTTTAAACAAAAAGAACATTGAGTCAACAAGCGTTGATATTGCATTATGGTCTATCGGTTCTGAATTATCCCTGGAATACATTCCGGTAGCTATTAAGGCCAAATGGATAAACATTGATAATTCGGCGGCATTTAGGATGGAAAAGGATGTCCCGCTGATTGTGCCGGAGGTGAACGGGGATAAATTAAACAGTGTTAAGCGTGGAATGGTAATTGCCAATCCAAACTGCTCCACCATCCAATTAGTGCAGATACTTAAACCTCTGCATGATCAATATGGGCTCAAAAGGGTGGTAGTTGCGACATATCAGTCGGTTTCAGGCGCGGGCAAGCTTGCCATGAAGGAGCTTGAAGAACAGACTGTCAATCTGCTCAATGGAAGATCAATATCTAAGCAGGTTTTCCCACACCAGATTGCCTTCACAATCCTTCCCCATATAGATGATTTCCTGGACAACCTCTATACGAAGGAGGAGATGAAGGTCATAAATGAATCAAGAAAGATACTGGCTCTTCCAGATCTTAAAATTACATCGACATGCGCAAGGGTACCTGTGTTCTATAGCCATTCTGAGGCAGTAAATATCGAATTTCGGAAATCTTGCTCCCTTAAAGACGTTCGTTCGTTGCTCTCTCATACCGAGGGTGTTAAAATTGCTGATGATCCCAAGAGATTTGTATACCCATTAAACGTTGAGGCAACAGGAAAAAATGAGACATACGTCGGAAGAATACGCCTCGATGAATCTGTTGAAAGTGGAATCAATCTATGGATTGTTTCCGATAACCTCAGAAAGGGTGCCGCTCTCAACGCAGTTCAGATTGCTGAGCTTATTTGTAATAAGCTTTAGCCTCTTTTTACCATCAATCAGCTATTCACAGGTTGCGGAAGATACGTTTACGGGTGAAACCCTGGATGATGCAGCTGTTGACGAGGCTGGTGAATTACCAGAGGAGATACCGCCACCACCCGAGGAACCCCCACTATCACCCCCACCCAAGAAAAGTGGTCTACAGGCCATCACCGTTCAACAGCAACTGGAGAGACTTGGTGAGACACCCCCCACCCCCAAGAGCAAGTTTGAACCACCCACGATGGCTTCTCCAGAGATAAAACCTACCCCTAAGCTGGAAATCCCACCGACAGCCGGTGAGCCAGATATTGCCCCTCTCCCATTGCCTGAACCAACCATAGTGAGACAGGTACCCCTACCGGTACCAGCCCCTAGGAGTGCCGTTGTAAATAAGAGCTTTGACGCGCCACCAATGCCCCCCCTGGACACAGCACCACCCCCACCTAGAGGTGAGGGGCTGTACACACCACCAATCTTTAAAAGGGGTACAGGCGTAAACCCACTTTTATACAATAAACAGGCCCTCAACTTTTTGCCCATTTTGGATCCAATTCTAAACCCTCCGCTACCTATAGAGATACCCCCTGAGGGGGAAACGGTGATAACCCCCGAAGGAAGGGTGGAGCTTGCACCAACGGAACCACTACCATCAAGAATCACGCATGGTATTTATCTGCTGGGAACAAGCTATAAACCACCAAATTTAACACTCCCCAATGGACTATTCAGATTCCAATACGACAGCGCGCCGGTTTTAGCAGAGACAACTTTCGAACTATATTTACTTACAGGATGGTTTGGCACTATCGGATACAGAGGAAATTTCCTCTTCTTCCTCATTGACGGAAGCCAATGGAGCGGATCGCCGCTGCAGCTTGAGGATATGGATCTCTACATTGTGGGCATCAACGGTTCGATTGCTTATCACGCTGAGTTTTTTGATAATCAGTTTTTTATCCCCTGGGCAGAGTTTGGATTTGGCCAAAACCTCTACTATCAGAGCAGTGATGATGTTGCCGGTGGCGTCGCAGACTTTAAGGAGATCCGTAACATATGGTTCTATTCCGTCGGCGGCAAACTTTTAATCGACTGGCTAGACCCCCGCGGAGCAAAAAGATTAGACTCAAGATGGGGTATAAATCACACATATCTAATGGGGATGTTCAGGCAGTATTTTTCCGATGGGGGGGCCTTTAACTTCTCCGGCCTTACTGGGCTCGCAGGCATAAATATTGAGTTTTAATCCATAAAAGTAGTAACTACATGTCCTATGCCAAGAAAAATCCGTTTAGACATTGAATATGATGGAACCAGCTACCACGGCTGGCAGCGGCAAAAAAACTCCAGCTCCATACAGCAGGCTGTTGAAGAAGCCCTTGAGAGGATCATAAAGGAGTACCGACCCGTTGTCGCGGCATCCAGGACAGATAGGGGGGTTCATGCGTTAAATCAGGTTGCGCATTTTTGGACAAGCTCTGACATTCCAGACCTGAAGCTCCTTTTTGCACTCAATTCGGCATTACCGAAGGACATCGTGGTTAAAAACCTCAAAACCGCGAATTCAGATTTTCACGCCATGAAAAAAGCACATTCAAAACTTTACTGCTATCTGATTGAAAACGGGAAATTCCCGACAGCCCATAGGAGAAATATCAGTTGGTGGATTCCACAGAAACTCAATGTGGAAAATATGAAAACCGGCGCAAGAGAATTTATCGGAGAGAAAGATTTTAAATCACTTATGACGGGGAGGAATCATCTAAAATCAACCACAAAGATAATTTTTAACATCGAAATCGAAGAAACCAATAATATAATCAGAATCCTCATCCATGGAAATGGATTCCTGAAGCAGATGGTCAGGGCCATAGTTGGGACATTGGTTCAAATTGGAATGGGAAAAATATCTCCAAAAGATCTGAATTCAATTCTTCAATCCCGCGAAAGATCCAAGGCAGGCAAAAACGCCCCATCCAAAGGCCTGTGCCTGATAAAGGTGTTTTATGAACCTCGGGAACTAAAATTCGAGACCCTATCAAACCTTTGTAGACCTGCTAACCCCTTGACTTTCTACCACTAATTTTATAGTTTGGTCCGCTGTTATCGACTTAAATGTGAGTATTTAATGACTACCTATCAGGCAAAAACGGATGAAGTAAAAAGGGAGTGGTGCGTTATAGACGCGACTGATAAGGTTGTAGGCAGACTTGCCACCCAGGTCGCTACCCTGCTTAGAGGAAAACATCGCCCGCAGTTTACAAAACATATAGACACCGGTGACTTCGTTATAGTTACAAATGCCGAGAAGATGAGATTTACCGGGGAAAAGGGCACCAAAAAGATATATTTCCACCACACCGGATATGTAGGTGGGATAAAAGGAATCTCCGCTAGAGACCTGTTAAGAAAAAACCCGGAAGATTTACTTAAAAGAGCCGTATGGGGAATGCTGCCGAAAAATGCGCTCTCGAAGAAGATGCTGATGAAACTTAAGGTATATGCGGGACCAAACCACCCACACAGTTCACAACAACCAAAAACATTAACCGCTTAAAGGAACAGGAAAAATATGGCTGAGAAATCTATCTATCAGGCGGTTGGGAAAAGAAAGAACGCAATTGCCCGGGTCTATCTAAAACCGGGAAAGGGTGAATTGGTTGTTAATGGAAGATCTTTTGAGGAATATTTTGGAAGAGAAAGCTCGAGAATGATCGTCAAACAACCTTTGGAATTAACAAAACTTACAAATCAATTCCATATTAGTATCAACTCATCAGGTGGAGGCCTTTCAGGACAAGCCGAGGCAATCAGGCATGGGCTTTCAAAAGCAATTTTACAATTTAACCCCGAGCTTAGAAAAGAGCTTAAAAAAGCGGGTTATCTCACCAGAGACTCCCGCGTTGTTGAACGAAAGAAATACGGGCGCCATAAGGCAAGAAAACGTCCTCAATACTCGAAGCGATAATCAGAGGTTTCTACTCTCAAAGATTTTTAACCCACATCGGTAAATCCCCTGAAGTGTCAGGTTGCCATTAACTTCATGGTCAAATTCGAAGAGATTCGCGAATATCTCCGACCAGCCACCGGTTATAACCACTCTTGCGTTCGGAATGACATTCTTGAGTTTATCGATAGCCTCCTTAATCCCACCCAATGTCGCTGATTGAACACCCAGCATCATGGCCGATGCGGTATCCACAGCAATATCGCAACTAGTTGGAGAAAACGAAACATGGGGCAGCATCGCGGTATTTTCATGAAGCGACTTTAACATCGTCCCGATACCGGGAAGAATCATTCCACCAAGATATTCTCCCTTTGACGTAACACCATCGACAATTGTAGCCGTTCCCAGGCCAACAACAATCGACTCTCTTTGACATGAGGAGTAGGCACAATAGCCGTTGATTAATCTGTCGACTCCAACCCTCTCTATATTCTTCACCCTCTTATATTGTAAGGGAATATCCTTATACGTAATAAAATGTGATCTGGGGTTTTTAAGTACCTTTAGTAAACATTCAGAGAGCTTCGGAACAACAGATGCCACAAAAGAAAAGTCTGCTTTTTTCGTTTCACCAACCAGAGAATCAATCGTTTTTACAGATGCCGGAAGATCTATCCTTTCAACCTTTTTATTCCCATCAAATACCCCGATTGAAATCCGGGAATTGCCAATATCAATCGCCAATAACCTCGATCTCTCCACTGTTAACCTCTATTATAGCTCCGGAAATATCTTTCATTAAAAGGGCTCCGGAATCAGAAAGCCCCAAAACAATCCCTTTGTTTCCCTGCGCTTTTACGGATTTTCCCATCATCCCTGAGTTCTTGATCCAATACGACGTGATGCTTTCAAGCCCGCTGAAGTCCCACTCCTCATACCACTTTTCAAACCTGTAACAAATAGACGAAAAAAGATCCTCGCGTGGTAAATCCTCGCCACCCTCAATCGCCAGACTGGTTGCAATATTTTGAAGGTCATCTGGGAATTGTCTACTGTTAACATTTAATCCGATTCCAACGACAACAAACGGCCTACTACCGGAGAGCTGGTGAAATTCAGATAATATGCCTGCCACCTTCTTCCCGTTGCATAGAATATCGTTCGGCCATTTAATCCCTATCTCTTCCGAAGGAACTACCGATTTAATGGCCTCATGAAGCGAAACCGCCGCAACCAACGTGATTTCCGGAATTTTAAAACTACTCTTTTCGGGAAACAGGAGCATGGAAAAATATAAATTTACATCGGGTGGGCTAAACCAGACGCGCTGAAATCTCCCCCTCCCACGGGTCTGGGAATCGGCCAGAACAATCAGACCGTGTTTTCCCCCTTTTCGCCCCAGGCTTTCCGCATCACTGTTTGTTGATGATGTTGTCCGTAAAACCTGAAGATCTCTTCCCAGCCAGTCAGTTTTTAATGATTTTTTTATCGATCCGATACTTAAGGAACTCATTCGACCTCATCTAACAACTTCCTTATCTCTTCTTTAATAATCCTTTCAGCGATTTCGGGAACAATCTCCCACGCAATCTTTTCAATTACCCCCCTTGCCATCTCTTGGACAACCCTCTCCGCATCACTCTGTTTCACATCGGTAGTAATAGTGGGGATAGAGATGGTGTCTTCAATTTTATCTGATTGCTTCTTTTGTTCCGCGTCATCCCGTGATGGAACAATTAATTCTTCATCCAGATAAGAAAGATCAACATCCTCTTTCTTCTTTTCGATTGGCATTTTTTCGACAGGCTCGGATCTCTCACGCAGGATTAACTCCTCAAGGTCGGAATTACCGATGTTAACCTCTTCAAGTAAACCAGCTGTTTTTTCGTTGTTTTGAAATAATTGATGCCCCTTCATCAACTGGCGTATCAGCTTAAAAAGTTCCTGGGTGGCAAAAGGCTTTTTTAATGCCCCCTCCGCTCCAACTCTCTTCAATTTCTTCTCATCTATACTCTCAAAGGCTCCATAAAGAAGGATAACCGGAATATTTTTTCTGGCCTTTATCTCTTCACAAACCTGATAACCATCCTTGCCAGGCAAACGCACATCCGCCAACACTAGATTTGGTTGCACCTCCTGAACCTTCTTCAAAAGATCCATGCCATTATCTACAATATGTAAATCGTACGGGCTGTCGGCAAGCGCCAAACGAAGCACTTTTTGAATAGTCAGGCTATCATCCGCAAGCAATATAACAGAAGACATACTTGATATCCTTCAAGTTTTTAAAGAAACTCCCACCCAGAATAACGATCTATATATAATAGGTCAATGCTATTACGGTTGATTATAGGCGTTTCGTACGATAATCTTCAAATAAGGGCCCTGTGTTGTTCGTGGGCGAAAAGAATTTCTAGCCTACAACTTTAGACTAGGGGCAAACCCTTACCGCGGTGTGCAAGCCTTCCATAAGTAGAAGGAAGCCTAAAGCGGTAATACTGAGCACCCACCTTATGGTATGGTGCTAGAAATTCTTCAAACACGGCATCTACGGGGCTCATTTTCGTCATCCCGAGGCGAAGCCATCGTCATCCTGAGCCGAAGGCGAAGGATCTCGAGATCGCGGAGCCTGTCCTGAACGAAGTGAAGGATCCCCCTCCTCGCAATGACGGGAGAGATCCCGGCTTACGCCGGGATGACATGGGCGCTCGCAATGACGATTATGCGCTCAATGACAAATCCAATTGACACTCCGACAAACATCTTTCACACTTTTCTTATGACCAACCATGAATGGATTGAGAAACTGGCTAAAGATGAACTCCGGGTTGAGAATAGCGGTGAGTTTGACCTATATGGCTCATTCGACCAGACAACCATTTTAAAAGAGCAGACATCGCATTTTCTGAGGGAGCTACGGCAGATTACGCAAGAGATGGCGAATACCTTTAACGCATACAGGGGGGAGAAGAATTCTATCAAGGTCTTCCAGATTACGGGTACTGAAGCAGATTTTATGATCTTCAGAAATAGCCTGAAGCTTGTATTCGCGGCAAGAAAACCGGGCGAGATATCTATAAATTTCCTTACTGTTAGAAATGGAATTTTGGAAGAGGCCAGGGGAAAAGAGTCGACAAAAGATGGAGATGCACTAAAGGCTACCGTCGGACCCTTCAATGAAGCGCATTGGTATTTCAGGGATCACTGCGTAGATCCAAAATCTCTAATGAAGTTCTATTTCACTGAGTTTGTTAAGAACTCCCTGCTCTAATATTGTTTCTATTTTCTGATGAAAAAGAGGAGCGACAGGAGAAAAAGACTTCCACCCACAATATACCCAAATACCCCAATAGCAGATAGACCAAGAATGGTGTCACCAACCTTGGAAGTAACAAGAAATGTGCTGGATAAAATTATGGCACTAATCATGATAGAAAATGCCAAAAAATGCCTGCTTCTTATCGTATTTATATTTAATTTTTCTAAATTATTTATTTCAATTTTAAAGCCTAATTCATCATTGCTGAGCCTTGATAGAACCTGTTTCAATTGCCTGGGAAGAGCCCTGAGCAGTTGAGAGGCATCCTGGAGTGTCCATAGGACATCTTTCGCCAGTCGCTGAGGCGAGTAGCGTGACTTGATAAGCTCTCTTACAAACTCTCCCATCTCACTGAAAAGATCGAACTCCGGGTCTAAATCCCTGACCACCCCATCCAAAACCAACAGAGCCCTTGTCAGGAGCATTAAATCCTGGCTGACACGTATATTGTTTTTACTTGCGGCAACCGTCAGATCCCTGATTAGCGCTCCAATATTCACGTCTTTTAGTGGGACGCCAAAGTTAGGCTCAATTATCTCCCTACAATCTCTGGTAAATGACGCAACATCCACCTTTCCCACCACTGTCCCTAATTCCACATATTCATTCACAACCGTTTCATAATCTTCCGAAGCCAACCCAAGAAAGATATTAGCAAGCGCGTCTCTCGTTCTCTGGCTTAGTCTGCCAACTGAACCAAAATCCAGAAGACCAAGCTTTGTTGTATCCATGACAAACAGATTGGAGCTATGCGGATCGCTGTGAAAAGTACCGTGAACAAACATCATCTTAAAAAAGACCTGCCCCGCCAGCTGGCAGATCTGGTGAATATCCACGCCCTCCCTGAGAAGGCCCCCTTTATCCCTGAAAGGAATCCCGTGGAGCCTCTCCATTGTTAAAACCTTGTTGCCGGAGAAATGCGTATAGACCTTCGGAATAATAACACGGTCATCCGCCTTGAAATTTTGGGCGATTTTTCTGATATTATTACACTCTACCGTAAAATTTAATTCCTGGTTTAGGTTTCGCGTAAATTCCCTGACAATGCCGGTGGGATTTATTACCCTGCTCTATGGAACATATCGCTCCAAAAGCTGAGCCAATTGCGTAAGGATTGCGAGATCGGTATTTATTATCTTATCAATCCCCGGCTTTTGTATCTTGACAACAACCTCTGTTGCATCATGCAGAAGGGCACCATGCACCTGGGCAATGGAGGCGGAAGCAAGCGGTGTCTCTTCAAATTGTAAAAACAGGTGCTCAGCTGAATCCCCAAACGACTCCTGAAGAACCCTTTTTATCTCAGCTATTGGAACCGGCGCGGCGCTGTCCAGCAGCTTTTTAAATTCCTCAACAAATTCGGGGGGCACAAGGTCAGGCCGAATACTAAGAAGTTGTCCGAGTTTTATAAAGGTTGGTCCAAGTTCCTCAAAACAGGCCCTTATTCTCTGAGGCAAGGTCATCGACTCAACGATTCTCTTACTCTCCCTTTTCTCCAGAAAATTAAATTTCCCAAGCCTCATGCGTTGAAGCAGTTCAGAGAAACCGAACTTAAGCATCACATTTGCGATAACGCGCAAGCGCCCCATGCTTTTTACAGTCTGCTGAATCTGTGTTCCAATACGAAAGATATCCATTATCGCCCTTCAACCTCGATAAGAGAAAAATCTATCTCACGCTGACCTAACCTCACCGCATCAACCCTTACCTTTACCCGATCACCTAATCTGAAAACCCTTTTGGTTCTTCTGCCTCGCACCAGATATTCTTCCTCAAAAAAAGAGTACTCATCATCCTCGATGGTCGAAAATTTAATCAAACCTTCCACAAACCAATCTTCCAGCTCCACAAACAGACCGAATTCCGTAACACCCTCAATGAATCCGTAGTACTCATCACCAACCTTATCCTTCATAAAAAGGCATTTCTTTAGCTCAACAACCTCACGCTCCGCTGCCATGGCCAGTCTCTCACGCGTATTGCTCTGCTCCGCGGCGGAATCTACCTTAGACTGGAGCTCACCGATTCTCTTATCGGAGAGTTCCGGAGTTTTC
>Ga0155587_1102_pt18 | contig 17583 bp, 20 predicted proteins | sample RifCSPhighO2_12_FD_107244 | JGI IMG/M metagenome (GOLD analysis project Ga0155587, IMG submission 107244) | Deltaproteobacteria bacterium RIFCSPHIGHO2_12_FULL_43_9
GCATTCGGCAATCGGAACTATAGGACTCTTCTCCGACATGAAGGGTGCTCAAGTTCCGCTTTTACCAACAAACTTTGAGACCCAGGAAACAAAAAACGTAGTGCACATAATAGGTAACGATGGTAGTGCATCATTCAGGGTAGCTTCGGCCATTGATCTGCAAGAATATAAGCAGAGTGTGCGCAACAAATATAACAAGATGAGGGAAGAGTCAGAAACCAATTATCAAGCGAAATTGGATGCTATGAAAGTACCCGATATCTGTAAATTTGACCTGGACCTGAGTTTTGGTAGCAATAATGTTGAATTTACATTAACGGACATTAACCAAACTGAAGCCCAAATCACCTGGTACAAGGTAGAGAGGGCGGAACTGGCTAAACTTCTTGCTGAACTCAAGCTGATTAAAAAACTTCTTGAAAAAGCACTTCGTGGTGACCTGGAACAACCATTAAATCTGAATCCTGAAAACCCGGAAGAAATTGATGCGTTTTATAGATTACAAGCTATTGATATAGAAACCCAGAGAATTCGGGAAGAAGGATCAGAAGAGCAACCTGCCCAGGAAGAGGATGAATCAGAACCGGAACTAGAGGGTTCTGATCGGTAATCAAAATAGTCCCTATTTATTGTGGAGACTGTTCTTCTTTCGCGGTCCCTAAGGAAATTCATCCGCAACTTTCAATTCATGTAATTTATTCTGTTGTAACCCGGTTTTCTTGGGATACGGATGAATTTCCTGCGAAATAACGTTAATCGCCCAAAAAATTGAGATGGTTATTAAAATATATTTTTGTGGATAAAAAATTATAGTTTGTTTGGCCTTTACATCAGACAATTCTGGGTGCATACTATAGATATGTCTGGTATTAATAGAAATATATCCAGTAAAATCAATAGGTTACTGGATTTGTTCCCGGCGGTTATTATTCTTGGCGTAAGACAGTGCGGGAAGACCTTCCTAACAAAACAGCTAAAGCCATCATGGAATTACATTGATTTGGAAGATCCGGGTGATTTTGATCGGTTAAGCCTCGATCCAAAGTTTTTTTTCCAGGAATATTCTGAAGAACTAATTATTGATGAAGCCCAAAAAGTACCGGGAGCATTTGATGTTTTGCGTGGAGTTATAGACAAAAACCGAAAACAAAATGGTCGGTTTTTAATAACCGGCTCAAGTTCCCAGGAACTTATAAAAAATGTTTCAGAATCTCTGGCTGGCAGAGCCGCGGTGGTTGAATTGGGCACCTTGAAAGCAAATGAGATTTTTGAAAAACCGATGAGCCAGTTTTATAAATTGTTTGAGAAGAAAATTACCAAAAAAGATATTGAATTTCTTAAAAATTTATCTCCGGTTGTTCATCCAAGCGAAATGAAGCATGTTTTTCTTTACGGTGGCTATCCGGATGCCGTATTAAATTTCAGAAAAACTAATTATCAGATATGGATGGAGCAGTATTTTAAATTATACATAAATAGGGATATTAGAAATTTATTCCCCGGCCTGGACATTATTAAATATAGACGTTTCATAAAAATGTTAACCTCACTTGCGGGCCGCCTGATTAACAAAGCAGAACTCGCAAGATCACTTGACATTTCAGAAACCACGGCGAAGGATTATCTTGATATTGCCCATGGTACTTTTGTTTGGCGCACAACGCACCATTTTGATAGGGATCAGACTGTTTCTCTCGTTAAGATGCCACGTGGAGGCTTCCGGGATAGTGGTTTATTAAATAGCCTGCTAAGTAATATTGAATTCAATGATCTTGAAAGCTATCCATATCTTGGCAGGATTTTTGAGAATTTTGTTTGTGAAGAAATTATTAGAGGAATTGAGTCTTCGATGGCAACAAACTGCAACTATCAATATTTCCGAACAAAAAATGGCGCGGAAATAGATCTTATTGTCTCCGGAAATTTCGGAATTTTACCTATTGAAATAAAATACGGTGTTGCAATTGACAAAAAGAAGCTGGTTACCCTCGAGCACTTTGTTAGACGGCACAAACTCCCTTTTGGTATTGTAATCAACAACTCCGATCAACCTCTGCTTATTAAAGAAAACATATTACAGATACCCGCTAATTTCATTTAAATTTTTAACCTGAATGACTCCGAAACCGTCCAATGTTGGACCCCACCAATAAAGAAATTCATTCGTATCCTGGAGAGACCGTGATACAAAGGAAATTCATCCTTCTTTCGCGATCCCGATCAGGTCCTGGAGTGTCAGATTATTTGATGTAAGATAATCTTTAATCCCAGCCAGGATCTCATGCGCGGCCTTTGGATTGATGTAGGTTGCCGTTCCAATCTGGATTGCTGTCGCACCTGCCATCAGATACTCCAGCGCATCGTGTGTGGTCATAATGCCTCCAGAGGCAATTACTGGGATCTTTACCGCACTCGAAACCTGCCAGACCTGTCTTAATATTATGGGAAGAATTGCGGGACCGGAGATTCCGCCAAATGTTGTCGCAAGGCTTGGGCGTCGCTTTAATACATCAATCCTCATGCTCAAAAAGGTGTTTGACACCGTAAGAGCGTCTGCTCCTTCATCTGCCGCCGCTTTCGCGATTATTGTCATATCCGTCACATTTGGTGTCAGTTTTACGATTATGGGAAGTTTTGTCCTCGATCTTGCATTTTTCACAACCTCCGTGGTTGCCTTTGGATCCACACCGAACTCCACCCCACCCTTTTTCACATTGGGACAACTTATGTTGAGTTCAATACCAGCAAGCGCTTCCACCCTGTTCATGGCGTCTGTAAGTTCATTGAATTCCTCTATGGATGTTCCAAATATATTCGCGATTACCCTTGTTTTAAGTTTTGGATAGAGGGGGGCTTTATCCTTTAAAAAAGCCTTAAGCCCGATGTTTTGAAGGCCAATCGAGTTTATAAGACCGGCAGAGGTTTCAATTATCCTCGGGGTTGGATTACCAGCCCTGGGTTCTAATGAGATACCCTTTGTAATAATCGCACCGAGCTTTGAATAATCGACGAGATCCGTCAGGTCATCTCCGTAACCAAACGTCCCAGATGCCATAAAGATTGGGTTAGTGAATGATTGGTTTCCTATTTGAATGATGAGATCCTTCGCCTTCGGCTCAGGATGACGTTGCTGCGGCTCAGGATGACGCTTAGTCGAGTCTGGCATTCCAGTCGATCTCCTCTCCATAATACACCGGTCCTTCCGTGCATGCCCTAAGATAAGAGCCATTTTTATTTTTAATCACACAGCCAAGACACACACCGGTCCCACAGGCCATTCTTGTTTCCATAGAGACCTGGGTCTTTAACCCATATTTGCCGGCGATCTCATATACCTTGCGCATCATCGCGTGTGGGCCACAGGTGAAGACCATATCATTTTGTGGGTCTGGCTTTGTTGCCTTGAACCCTTCCTCCATCACATCAGTCACCAATCCCCTCTTACCCAAACTTCCATCCATGGTTACCGGAATCACCATAACCCCAAGGTCTGAAAACTCATGACGCATAACGAGATCCGTAACGGACGCGCCACCGAAAAAGAGGGTTGTTTTGATCCTCTTTTTTGTCAGAGCACGAGCCAATGGCATCAGTGGAGACATTCCAACACCGCCTGTAATCATATAGGCGTGACCTAAACCGTCTGGGATTTCGTAGGAATTTCCAAGAGGCCCGATGACCTCTAGTTTTTCTCCCGGCGCCCTTTTCGAGAGTTCCTTTGTCCCCAGCCCGATGGCCTTATACACAATCTCAAGCTCCTCATCCCTCCAGCTCAGAATAGCCATTGCCCGCCTGAGAAGCGGGATATTGGTATTATTCACCTTTATCATAACAAATTGCCCCGGAAGATAGGATGAAATGGGCGCCTTAAGCACCATGTGAAAATAATGAGGTGCGATTTCGTCATTAGATAGAATAAGGGATGAAAACTGAAGCATGGGATCGGTGGAGAATATCACCGGTGAAGGGCCATTACAAGCGCGTCATCCCCGTTGGAATAATATTTCTCCCGTATACCTATCCTCTCAAAACCTTTTGACTCGTAGAGGGAAATCGCAGCCCTGTTGTTGGTTCTGACCTCCAAAATAATAGTCGGATAATCTTCAGTCGGTGAAAAATTAATAACAAAATCCAATAGGGTTGTGCCAAACCCCCTTCCTTGGAAATCAGGAAGTATCGCCAAATTTAGCAGATGAATCTCTCTCACCCCTCTCCAGAATATTACATAACCAATAATTTCCCTATCCAGCTCACAGACAAAGGATTTATACTCTTCGCGTGTCAAACCCTGAAAAAATGTCTCCCCCGACCACGGCTCCGGATAGCATGTTTGCTCAATGGAAATTACTTTTGGCAGGTCATCCCTAAGCATGGATCTTATTACAAAATCACCTGATGACATAAACCAGATTTGCCCTAGTTCGCAGGTCAAGCATCCATCGACGATAAGCCCGATCTTTTAAGCTCACACGCAACTCAGCAACTATCTCATCCCTGACATCAGAGGGCTTCTTACCCTTATATTTAACTGCGTGCTGCCAGTAGTAGGACTCAATCTCTTCATTGGTCGGCTGGGGCTCAAGAGTTGGAAGCTTAATCTTTAAAAACTCCCTTGCCTGAACATCCCTGGCCAGCAATCGCTCTAAATCAGCAGGCGCAAGCTGGGAGATATTCATGAAATTTTCGAACTCCTGCGAAGATTTAAATCTATTTTTAAAGTTCCCTACCTCCATGGAAATATCATCAGGGGTAATCTCAGTAACGCTGAATTTCACGGCCTCCTGCGCAACCAGCCACTTCTCGATCAAAGTCGGAATAAAATCCCTAATATCCCCCTCAGTTATTCCACGATTCCAGTCCGAGCCACCAACCACCCTGTCGTAAAAAATCTCCCTTCTGACATCAAATGTAGTCACAACCTCATTACTAATGATTACAGCAATGCTGTTTTTTTCGAACGCATAGGAATTTGCAGAATTGAAAACAAGAAGAGTCAAAAAAATAAGCGCCCGCATAACGACTATGCTAGCGCTTAAGTTTTAAAAGAGTCAATTATAAACTCATTCTATAAGAGATTACGGAGCCTGTCCTGAACGCAGTGAAGGATCCCCTCCGGCTCTTTCTGGAATTTAGTGGAACCTTGCTGCCGTCATCCTGAGCCGAGGCAACGTCATCCTGAGGCGCAGCCGAAGGATCTCTCCGTCATTGTATTAATGGCCACGGAAACTCGGAATCAATTGAATATTCAAATTCACCATCGGAACCAGCTGAAGCCCTGACTAGCTTGTTACTATTGGTGCTATGTTTGCTTTTATAGCTGTTATTCAAATCATTGAGAACCGATCTTTTATTTGCACCCCACTCAGTGTTGAGCCACCCCATGTCACCCAGCTCACCAAAATCCCCCACATCTCCCTGAAGACCCCCTCTGCCGCCGTTATAAAAAACAAGAAATGGGACCTTTTTATTTTCATCTTTATTCTTAAACGCTGCACTTACGTCCGCATCAACAATCCTGGCCCTGATAAAAATTTTACCACCAGATCCACCCTCGCCACCGGCACCACCTATGCCCCCCTCTCCGCCAAAGCCTGGAAGCCATGTGTATTTATTGGCATTGTAATAAGCGCGAATTCTATCACCATCAACCAATGTTTCTTTACCACTATCCGTGAAATGATTTTCATTTATTGCAAAGGGAATCTCTGTATCATTTGGACCACCCCTTCCCCCATCTCCGCCCTTTCCTCCACTACCTCCAGATCCACCGACAGCCACAAAGGCGCCACCTGAAAATTTATAAACATCTAGATTAATGTTTCCAGCACTCTTCCCATCTCCTCCGAGATAACCCTTTCCACCTTCACCGCCATCGTCTGCATTCCTGGCATCGTTTGAGCACCTCCCAGCCGGCATAGCAGCCTTCTTATTGTCTTCAGTCAATTTATAACCTGCTGAAGCTATTTCGTGAGGCTGTAGAGGTCTGCCGTTCATCCTCACTTGTGCCTGAAGATACTGCTCCTCAAAGGGAGGGGGGTAATCTGGGACATTCCATCGGGAAGAAATCCGGCCATCAGAGCCCTTTGCACCCATTGCTCCACAAACCCCGTCATGAACACCACTCTGATACCTGGCATCTATGGCTCCAAGAAGTGGTCTTATCTCTTCAGATTTCTTTGCGGACGAAGCATCTTTCTTAAAAGCCTCCGATTTGCTCTGCACTATGGTTCCAAAATCAGCCCCATCATAAACACGAGCCACAATATCGATATCATGTCCCAAGGTAAGTATTCTCGACGTTTCGCCAATAAGTAGATTATTCGCAGTAATTAGCGACTTTTTGCCAACATAGAGTGTTACATTTTTCCCCATTATAAGGTCATTGAAAATATAACGCTCTTCGTTTGCATCGATCTCTTCGCCGACATTATTTTCACGAAAAGCGGGACGTAAGAAAAAATTTATATTGTCGAGGACCACAAGATCTATGATCTCCTCATTAGATTCATTGTCTGATGCAAGGATAAATGATGGAAAATAAAATAATAAGCAAAAAACCAAGACAAGCTTTTTCATTACTTTCTCCTTAATACTCCAACAACATTAATTTTCCTTTTGATATCTTTTCTATATTCCGACCACACACTGCTGCTATCTCCCTCGGGTGCGTATTTCAGCGTAAAATCGTGATGAATTGAAAAACGCAAAAGTCCATGCGCAACCTTCATCTCCTGTGGAATTGTAAGAGTAAATTTGTTTGAATCTCCGTTTATCGACTCAAAACGTGTAAGATATTCAATTGCAACATTTGATTTAGCTGGAATGGTAGCCGAAATAGTACCATCCGACTCAGAGATTGTATTTAGGCTCACCCCGCTATCCAATAAAGAAATTACAGTACCTGCAAGTTTAACTGGAATCTCTGTACTCTTCGAATACTCATTCAGAATGGGGTTTTCATCAGTTGATACCAGGCTTAATAACGTGGAAAGTGAATATGAGAGAGATATTGTATCTGAGGCCGGTATTTTTATTTTGACCGGATAATCTTCGGGATTATTTATAATTATAACCGATATTGCCTTAACAGATTCAGGTTGATTAATCCTCATATCGGACTTGAAATATTTCGGGAAAATATTTTCCAGATCCTCTTTATAAAGTCTCCTTTTAGCGATCGAGTCATCGATGTTGGATTTTGATTTTTCTTTATCACCCCAGACAATTCTTCCTAGATCTACATTAAAACTTGGGTTCGGAGAAGTCGTGGCAATTGGATCGCCAGTGCTTTTCTCTTCAACAATTCTATCTTCACCAACGTCCTTGAATTCCTGGGCAACCACGACATTCCCAAGCAGGTGTTTTTCTTCTCTTCTTGAACAACCTAGAATTGTAAAAAAGAGGCTACCTGCTGTTATGCAGATTAAAAATCGATTCATACGTATACTCCCCTATTTCCGTTAGCTTACAAATTATCTTTACAGGCTCACTCCTTCCCTCTGCCCAGTTAATTGGTGCAGCTGTCTCTCCCAATGCCAAGACCTCCCCTGTAACCCACACCTTATTAATATTGCTCAGACCATTTCCAATAACCTCTACTGAGATTCCAAGAGCAGAATCGAAAGGAATATTTTCAACCAAAAATTTGGCCCCTTTTTCCGTTCTCTGAAGCTCAACACCTCTTTTGCCAAAATTTCCGCTGAAGGTTACCCGATACAATGAAATGTTCTTAAGAAATAATTCTTGTACCTTCGCATCATTTAGATTTGGAAAAGATATCTCTATTTCGAGTGGTAAAATGGTCTTCTCTTCGCTATTACCGCAAGAGCATAAGAGGGGTAATAATAGGATTACAAACTTCAGTTTCATCTATTATCTGTCAATTAGAAGGATTGCTTAAAAACAGCGCATTATATGCCTTAAAAATAGGCTAAATGCAAGGGAAGGGTATTAATAGCGATCTTCAGGAGAGCTATAATATAGCGGATTTTCGTCATCAGGCAGGAAATCGTGGTCAGCCACATCGGAGCCGAGCCCCATTGGGGGCTGGTTTGAATAACACTCTATCGCTCCCTCCCCTTCGAGCCCGATCGGGAGCCTATAGCCCCCTTTGGGAGGGATTAGCATCGGTTGATTGATTCCACTAACCACAAGGGAACCATCAAAATAGGCATCGTCAATATTGGTAAAGATAAGGTCCCACCCATCTCTCTCTATGTATTCTGCGGATAGAATAAGCTCGTTCGTCAAACCAACATAAGGAGATGGTTCATGGGAGCTTATTTCAACGGTTTTTGGTGGATGTTTTACCCTAACCGTCACACTCTCTTTTTGACTGTTTATGGTAAAGAGGAGAATAAAGCGTTCAACCTCTGCGACCGCGCTAAGTGAAAAGCAGACTATAAAAAATGAACATATTGTTGCTACAAAACGCCACATATCTACACCTTAATCTTTGGCCAACCTTCTATCATTTTATCAAGTAATGGCAGATTCCCTCATTTGTGTAGTAGAGTAACTAGTTGATATTAAAGATATATTATGTGTCTTTTTGTTAATTAATATTTATAAACTGAGTGGTAAATTCAAAGAATAATCAAGGTAAGTATTGTGCGGAATGACATCGGAATCGGGAATCCCGGCGTACTGTCATCCCCGTGAAAACGGGGATCCAGATTCCCGCTTTCGCGGGAATGACAGTGCGGAATGACATCGGAATCGGGAATCCCGGCGTACTGTCATCCCCGTGAAAACGGGGATCCAGATTCCCGCTTTGCGGGAATGACATGGGCAAAAAAGAGGGCAGGCAATATGTCGGACCCCCTCTTCCTTCATACAGCCTACCCGATTCCAGCTAGCTTTATTGCCAACTAGAACTCTTTTTCTTGCACTTTTTTATTACATTTCGAATGTAATGCCACCAAGTATCTGGAATCGCTCTCTATCATTCGCCTTCGAAATGCCATCAACGTAGCTTCTGTACTTGTTTCTGTTATTGATTGCAGACTCGAATTTGGCTCTGCCATCCAGCGTGAGCCTTCTGCCGAGTCTCAGTCTCGCACCAGCTGCACCATCAAGGGTCCAGGTTGTCTGCGAGAATGAATCATTTGGCGTATTCTGGGAAAGATACCAGAGGCTTCCCATGAATTCTGTCTTATGCCATCCAACGCCCGCGCCAATATATGGTGTAAGTGGAAGGTCATAGAACATTTCGTAACGCAGCATTGATCCCATATCAATTTCACGTGCGGAATCGATTTCGATAAACCTTCCATACGTACCACCCAGATAAAATGGGTCGTAATAGTTATAGAAGGTATTCGTATCGAATACATAAGCCAAACCTTGGACTTTATAACGAGTGAAGAATGAGTTCATCTCCAGTCCCATGTTATAGCTTAATGGAATATCGAGGCCGATACCGACGATTGGTTTGGTTGTTATGAATCGGTTGGCAAGAATTGGCTTTGAAACACCCCCGAAAACTGAAATTCCAAGACCTGTTGGATACCATGCGTTATCCCTCTTCTGAAGAACAACAGTGTTTGTGGTATATGGGCCATTTCTGGCTTCACGCTGTTTTACAACATAAGCCCTGTCATCTTCGTCATAATAAGAAGAGCGTGAATGCGCGCCCTTCCCGGAACGAGAGCGAGCCTCTTTTTGTCGCGCCTTTTCAGAAATAGAAACGCTTGAGCGGTCATAATCCGCGGTCGTAAAACCTTCATCTTCCAGATTGACACTGATTTCGTTCTCAATGTCACTTAACTCCGTATCATTAGCAAATGATGCGGTAGGAGCTGTGAAAACAAAAGCCAATCCAATAAGGAATGTCATTAAATAATTTTTTAAAACTAGATTAGTTTGCATAGGTTAGTCACCTCACCAGTAAAACTTCCTCTCAGCATCTGCGCCTAAAAGCAATCATCGTGCCGCTTTTCAGTGCACGTGTTTAACTCGTTGTATTCTTTAAAGAAATAGTAAAATTTAAGACCGAAATGCAACCACAAAAATAACAACAGGGTGTGTTAATGATCTCCATTTTTCATACAGCCCCTCAAAATTATTTAATAATTTCAGGTTATTATAGAAGTGTACAAAATATGAACATGCCTCTTTTCGTGAAATTGACAAAAATTGCTGTAATTTGGCGCATTTAGGCATGCTGATATAACTTATTGTATTTCTTATGTTATATTGCATTTTTGCAGCCCAAAAATGAAAGGGTGTTTAAAGCCCACCATGCTTAATTTTTGGTCATTTGATCCTAACCACTTGAAATGAATAGAAATAAATTCTGGCATAACTGTTGCGACACCATCCAGTAGTTAGGAAAAGATGTTTTAAATTTGAAAAGGATGGTGGGTTGAGCACGATTATTCGCGGCACCCTTTCTAACCCCTAACCCCACACAACACCCCAATGTTGTACCCCAATTGTGTCGCGTTAGTGTTCAGCCCACCCTGTTTTTTCTGCAATCACCCCTTATGTCATCCCCGTGCAAACGGGGATCTGGATCCCGGCTTCCGCCGGGATGACAACACTCCACAGATTTCCCTTGGCTTCTTTGCCAAATCTGCTAGATTCTAACGCGTTGTGTTAACACCTTTTGTTTTACAGGAGAATTCATGAAACCCCCTCTTCTTCTCTCTTTATGTTCAATTTTTATTTTTGGTTCCCTTTACGCAGCTAACGGTGATGGCGATGCAAACGGGGTCACCTCACCAACACCGGAGCTAATTCCATTCAAGATATCCGAGGTGTATGTACCGGAGGGATTTGATGACAATGACAATCTACAGGTTGTTGTCGAGGGATTCTTCCCAAATGGGTGTTACAAGGTCGCGCCAGCTTCGATTACAACCAAAAACGGAACATTTAAGATCCAGGCAAACGCGTATCGATATTATGGATTTTGCATCCAGATGATCGTTCCATTTCAACAGGTTGTGGATTTGGGTATTCATGCGGCGCAAATCTATAATATTCACGCGGTCGGCCAGGGAGAGCTAAAGAAATTAAACGTAAAAGCATCCTCTAATCCCGGCCCGGATGATTACACCTACGCGCCGATAAAACAGATTTACGTCTCAAGGAATCCGGATAACCCTTCAAAAAGAAGGGTACTGCTCTCCGGGGAGTTTACGTTAAGTTGTCTGAGGATCACGAGGGTAGAGGTCTCTGTGCATCATAACGTCATAATAGTTTTACCAATCGCGGAAGTTGACAGAGCTAACCAATGCAATGAAGGAATCTTTCCATTTGAGGTCTCACAAGAGCTTCCTGACGTGGAAGATGGACGATATCTGGTGCACGTAAGAACATTAAACGGAAATAGCTTCAATAGGGTTATAACACTCGGCAACGCTTTTTTATTTTAAATTCTGGTCAACGGGTGGGATTGGATATTTTTTGTCGAAGCCAAGCCCTCGCTTCTCTTCTGAAATGGCCTGCCCATAATACTCTTGACGCTAAAACGTTATAACGCCATACTTAGGCTAATAGGAGATTATTAAATGGCACCAAAAAGAGCCACGATTTATTTTGATCCTGAACTTCACAAAGCATTAAGACTAAAAGCCGCTGATCTTGATTCATCTATTTCTGATTTAGTAAACGATGCTTTAAAAGCATATTTCAGAGAAGATGCCGAAGATTTGACTGCAATTGAAAAGCGCAAGAATGAACCATCACTTTCTTTTGAGGAAGCATTAAGGCAGTTGAAAAAAAGTGGAAAAATCTAGTTATAAAACCACATTAAAAAAATCTGCTTTCAAAGAATTGGAAAGTGTACCCAGGGCATACATAAAAAATATTATTAGAACCATAGAAGAGCTAAGCGAAGAACCACGACCCAGGGGATGCGAGAAATTAATCGGAAAAGAACTTTATAGGGTTAGAATTGGAAAATATAGAGTGATTTATAGCATTGATGACGAAAACCAAATTATTGGTATTATAAAAATCGGTCATCGTAAAGACATATACAGATAGAATCATTCGCTAGTTTAATGTTTTGCATTGGTCAATGCAGAATCATCCCTTCACACTGAAAGCCACAGGCCCCTTGTAAAACCAGTGGTTTGGCACTTATATTGCTGCTCCTTACCTTTATAGGGGAAAGGAGTGTAGGGGCTATGTGACTCATTCAAGCTTAATTTCTTCTATGTGTTGTGTAAAATTATGACGCAAATTGTCACTTAAGGAGCATTTTTTGACACTTAATGCTTTGAAGAAGGGCATCATGAGAAATGTAATAAAAATAATATCTGTTTTTCTTATTGTCTTCGGACACAGGATATCAGCTGTCAACGCGCAAATGGACATGCTGTCTCCGTCACATCCCATAAACACAATGGAGCCTATGAACTCAACAAGGAGCTTTACAGACCCAATGAACCCCGCAAACTCAATGATGAGATCTGCAGACCCCATGGATGACCCCACAAACCCAATGAGCCCAATGCACTCCTCCCTGATGGGAAGTAGACATGCGAATCCATTTAACGACCCTATGCACCCACTGGACCATTCAAACTCAATGACGAGCTTTGCAGACCCAATGTTTCCTTCAAGCTCAATGCGCTCATCAAACTTTGGATATATGCGACATCAAACCGAAGCAACCAATTCAGAACCAATAGAAAGTATTAACATGAGCATCGAGGATGAACTCGCACTATTAGCAAGCAGAAAGAATTATTTTTATGCAAATAGTGGTTTTGGCACATATAGTAATTTTGGCATATTTGGATTTTTGGGCCTGGAATATGCTAGAGACCTTCTACCTAATTTTGCGATTTCAGGCGGGGCAAATTTCGCCATTCCTCCACGAGGTATTGATTTAATGTTTACTTTCCCGGTCTCGCTTAGATACAACTTTTTAACACAACACCATCGGCCATATTTTTCTCTTGGTTTAATGCCCACTCTTTACAGAATTGATAATTTCTGGACCTCTGATTTTGAAAAGCGAAAATTTGGCAATTCGGGGTTTGCCAAAGAAGAGGAGCAATTGAAACTTTCTACATTTCCATTTGCCAGGCTTGGATATGAATATGAATTTACCAATCGTAGCGTTATAGGTCTGGGAGTAAATGCCGTGATATCGGAAAAGGCCCACATTGTACCAGGATTGAGTACTGGAATTTCTTTTTAGGGTATTTAATACACCTCGTGTTCAGTAATTATAATGAACAGTCATTTTATTTTAAATTCTGGTCGACAGGCGAAATTGGGTATTTTTTGTCGAAGCAGGCGGTGCAAAAGATATGGATGAACCGAGGTCCGCTTGGCACCCCAATGGCAGCATGAAATATCGCAATTCGCGAATCGCGAATTGCAAATAATACGCCTTTCTGGCATAATGGAGATATGAAAACCCATAACGGCATGAGACCTCAGGATATTGTAGTCCTCTGTAAGCTTATAAGCTTTAAGGACAGACCAGACTGGCGGCAAAAAGACATAGCTAATGAACTTAACTTGAGTCAATCAGAAGTAACCGAATCTCTTGAGCGTTCCAGAGTAGCTGGATTAATTGATCCTTCCAAGCGAAAGCTTAATAAGTCTGTTCTCCTAGATTTTTTGGTACATGGATTACCTTATGTCTTTCCTGCTGAACCCGGAAAAGTCTGCAGAGGAATTCCTACAGCCCATTCTGCCTACCCTTTAAATAAGAAGATTGTTTCTGAAAAAGATATCTATGTTTGGAGTTGTGAAGAGGGGGATATCAGAGGACAATCAATTAATCCACTTTACCCATCTGTCCCTTATGCAGCTCAAAAAGATCCATCCCTCTATGCGCTACTTGCCCTAATCGATGCAATTCGGGTAGGACGTGCACGAGAGCAAAAACTCGCAATCCAGGAACTAAAATCCCGTTTGAAAGGATAGTAATGCATCCCTCGGTTGTAATGATTCAGACCATAGCCAAAGGGCTCGGTGATCTCGTAAATAAAGTAGTCTTTATTGGTGGCGCAACAACGCCACTTTATATTGAAGATCCTGCAGCTTCAGAAGTACGACCAACCGAAGATGTTGATTGTATTATAGAAATTGCAAGCCAAATTGAATACCATAAGCTTGAAGAAAATTTAAGAAAACGCGGGTTCAAAAACCTTGTTGATTCAACAGGCAAAGCTCCGATCTGTAGGTGGAAATTCAATGGGGTTATTGTTGACGTTATGCCAACGGACGAAAAGATTCTTGGGTTTTCCAACAGGTGGTATATAGAAGGGATTAAGAATGCTCAACCGCTCCAACTTTCCTCAACAGAGATTTTAATATTTACTTCTCCCTATTTTATTGCAGCAAAAATTGAAGCTTTTCATGGACGTGGGAAAAAAGATTTCAGAATAAGTCCAGACATGGAAGATATCATTACGTTATTAGATGGTAGACCCAACTTTAAAAAAGAACTTCTCTCCGCACCCGCTTCAGTCCAAAAATATTTAAAACAAGAATTCAAGAAATTCATCAGAAACGAAGAATTTGAAGAGGGTCTTTATGCGCACTTGAGAACCGAGGGCAACACTGCTAAACGCGTTAAAGGATTTATGAGGCTTTTAAAAGAAATAACACTATAAACCACCCATGCCTTCATTCGGTACGGGGTCAAACCAAAAAAACTCATCTTTTTTTATTTTAAATTCTGGCCAACGAGTGGAATTGGGTATTTTTTGTCGAAGCAAGTTCGATTACTATCTGTTAATCCTTAAATTATTTTATGTGCGGCGCGACTATCTCAACCACGTTAGTCGCTTTATTTAACGCATCTTCGGCATCTTTTTTGCGATAGAATGATGATGGGGTTAATTCCTCACTCCCATAAAAAGCAAGCTCACGATCTCTTCTGAGAGAATGAGAAATTTCCATCAATGTTTCCAGGTTCTTTCCAATGACCTCTTTAGGCAAAAGGGATGCTTCCTGTCTTAGGATATCAGAGACATCATGAATTCTTGGGACTTCAATACCAGAGACTCTTAAAAGAGCTTTTAGCGTGAGTTCAACAATTTCCTGGGCTTCACGAACAACATCAGCCCACGCCTCTTCTTCAAACAAGGTTCTTAAAGCAACCAGTCTTTTCTTTGAACGCTCAATATAATCACTTGCCAGTTTAATGTTTTGCATCGGTCAATTTCTACTATGTACCCAATATGGGTGTCCATGACTTAGTTTCCTGATAACCTTACCAGAGGCAATATGCTTTCTGATACGCTGAAGAACGCTTTTTACCTTTCCTGACTTATCAAATAAAATAATCCCATCCAATGACACCTCCAGCCAGAGACTTCCGACACTTTCAGGATCTTCCGGTAACAGAGCAAATTGCACTGAAGAATTTTTAGGTAAAAATGAGCTGTCCTTTTTATCAAACTCCCTATAGAGATCGGAGGTTATTTCAAATCCCGTTTCTAAAACAACAAGTAAATCATAATCAGATCCTTCTCGCTCCTCACCTCTTGAAGCAGATCCGTATAAAATTACCCCCTCACACTGAAAGCCTGTTTTTTTCAGGAGTCTAATCAGTTCCTGCAACCATAATGACGCACCTTCATCCCGCTTACCTCCAAGCACCTCCTTGCAATATTGATTTAAAGAATACTCCCTTTCAGAGGCCTTTTTGATAAGTTCGGCATGAAGCTCAGGATTTATCCTCAATACAAATTTCCCTGATTTGTTAATTTTTTTAGACATATATCACCCAATATTAGAATATAGTACTATAGTACTATATTCTACCAGAACTGCAAGTGTGTTATTTTCTTGTATTATTTTAGATTCTGATCGACGAGTGGAATTGGGTATTTTTTGTCGAAGCAGGCGGTACAAAAGGTATGGATAGCATTACTGGTGGATGACAATAACCCTTCAATTGAAATATAACCGAGGGAATCTGCTCCAAGGAATTTCCTGATCTCCTCTACGGCACTGGACGATGCGATGAGCTCTTCGCTGGTGGGTGTATCTATGCCGTAAAAGCATGGGCCGGATATTAATCATTTTTCAATAGAGAAACTGAAGGTTACGCTACTTATTACACTTACCATATCAAAGAATATTGCTTCTTTGGCATCTTCGTGGCTCAGTGCTTCTAACCTCTCGAGAGTAACTTTCGCCCGATAAGAATTATCCTGAATCTTCCTTAAATATTCCTTTGCTGCTGCCACGTCCCCACCTAAATACTTATGCCAAGCCAAATAATATAGGGGGATTTCTGAGCGTGGATTATAACCTGTTAATTCCAATGCTAAATTGTTCATGGCCTCTTTGCCATATTTTTTCATTGCGTACTGAAGTTTAATTTCATTTACCGTAGTTTCTTTAAACTCATCACTAAATACGGGTTCATACTTCATGATTACTTCTTCTAAATCGCTTTCTGCTTGTTCCTCGTTTTTGTTTAAAAAATACCTTAACCATGTTGCCTGTAATAATTTTCCTGCAACAAACACATTGTCGGGTTCGATCTCAAGCATTCTACCGGCAATTTTACTAACATTATCTAATGCTCCAGTGTCGATCGAATATATAAGTTTATTTGAAAGAATCGCAATATCACCTATCTCTTCCAGGGGCTTATCCCTTGTCATCACCTCAGCCGCCGCACTTCTATATTTGATGAGGGCCAAAAAGCAATTCTTAAATTCATCTGCAAAAGATTCTTCTCTGTTTCCGAGACTATTATTGGCCCTTTCGCAGTACGCACCAAGTGTATTCAGATTATTGAAATACTCGTTACGTAAATGGGTTGTGGAGCAGCTAGAACTAACAAGAATATTCTCAATATGCCCCAGTAGTCGTCCTTCGTCAGCCTCAGAAAGATATATTGTACCGTTGTCTTTTATTACACCGTAGTTATTTAAATCCATTCCTAATAATGCGTTCCATTTTTCTCTACATCCCTCGGAAATTTTAACCGCCGGGCTAAAGGTCATCACCTCCGGAATAGGCTCCTTGATGTTTTTCTTAAAGACCTCCACGGACACAGTGTCTTGTTTTTTCTCCCTAAGATATTTTTTGGCGGTCAATAAAGACAGCACTGTTATTACAAGGGAAATACCAAGAATATAAATGAATTTCCTCATGCTGCCCTCCTATAAATTGTCGACTAAGGGAATTGGATATTTTTTGTCGAAGCAGGCAGTGCAAAAGGAACGGCTTGAATTACTAGTGGATGATAACAATCCCTCGATTGAAATATAACCGAGGGAATCTGCTCCAAGGAATTTCCTGATCTCTTCTACGGCACTGGATGATGCGATGAGCTCTTCGCTGGTGGGTGTATCTATGCCGTAAAAGCATGGGGAGATTATAGGAGGGGCGGAGAGCCTTAAGTGAACCTCCCTTGCACCGGCCTGTCTTATCATCTTAATAATCTTTTGGGCGGTGGTGCCACGCACCAAAGAATCATCCACAATAACAACGCGTTTGTTGTTTAGGACTTCTTTAACCGCGTTCAGTTTTACCTTTACACCGAAGTTGCGGATTGCCTGCTTTGGTTCAATAAATGTTCTTCCAACATAGTGATTACGTATGATTCCCATAGCGTATGGAATTCTGGATTCTTCTGAATAACCG
>Ga0155587_1029_pt1 | contig 17421 bp, 17 predicted proteins | sample RifCSPhighO2_12_FD_107244 | JGI IMG/M metagenome (GOLD analysis project Ga0155587, IMG submission 107244) | Deltaproteobacteria bacterium RIFCSPHIGHO2_12_FULL_43_9
GAGGGCTCGCAATGACGAGGGCTCGCAATGACGAGGGCTCGCAATGACGAAGACAAAGCCTCAAGCAGCAGGTAACTCTTTGGTATCCATAATTATTGTCACTGGTCCGGTATTTATTAGTGACAATTCCATTTCGGCCTGAAACACGCCTGTTGATGTTTTTATCGGGGACTTCCGACACTGGGCAACAAAATATTGATATAGATTATTTCCTTTTTCAGGATCTGCGGCATCAGTGAAGGAGGGCCTTCTTCCCTTTCTGGTATCCGCGTAAAGAGTAAACTGAGATACAACCAGAATTTCACCACCGGCCTCCAGAAGTGATCTGTTCATCTTCCCGTTTGCATCAGGGAATATTCTTAAACTTAGAATCTTATTTAACAGCTGATCAGCGCTCTTTTCTGAATCTTCCCTGCCAATACCCAATAGCACAACCAGGCCGGATGCGATCTCTCCGACAAGCTTGTTGTCTACTGTTACAGATGCTTTTCTGACCCGTTGAATTACCGCCTTCACATGTCAAACCTAACAATTTTTAATATTCATTCACAAGGGCGAATCTTAATTTTTCTTGTCACGACTAAAGGTGGGCTCGGATCTTAAAATCAGAGTCAGGCAGTAAATTCGAGTTCTAATCAAGAGATTAGGGGTGTAATTATGTGGCGCAGAATTGGGTGTATATCTCTAATAAGCGCTTTCTCTTTTTTGATTTCAGCCGGGTTTATAACGGCCCAAACGCAATCTTATAACAACGGCAAGGTTACATTTGATGAATTGATGCAAGAGACCATGACTCATGTAAATCAGAGGTCAAGTTTTATAGCGGATGGCAGGGGGCCAGCCTCCTTTGCAGACCCTCAGCCTAAGATATTGCCAGATTTTCTTGATAAGCCGCCAGTGGTTGTAGATGACTTTGTTGTTCCCGCGCTAGATGTTCCATTTTCGGAATTCGATAGCGCTCCTGTTGGCGCGGGATTTACATATAACTGGCAGGCGCCATGGTCAGGGTTTTAAAATGAGATATTTTTTGGGATTATTTACAGTTGTAGTTATTATTTCCGTAACCGCGTTTATTTTCGCCGAAGAGGAGTGGATACTTGAGCCCGGGGCCTCATATACTATAGAGGAAGATGATAAATCGGGTAGCGTTTCCATTACAAGTGCTGGTGAGGACAAGGAATCAGCCTCCCTTCATTGTTTAGCTGAGGGTGCCATAAAACTCCTTCAAAACAGGTATAAAAATTATAGCTGCAAACCATGTCAGAATGGCGCGATTTCTTCAAAATCGTTTCAGATCAAATATCCCGCGGAGACTGAGAAGCCGGAAATAATAGAGCACAAAATCGGGGGAAAAACCGTTTACATTGCCCGCTGTAATGTCTCCTCAGCTTCAGGAGCCCTTTCCTGTTCCTCCTGCGGTGACCCAGAAGAGTAGTTCAAATCAAACTAGCCATAAAGAGAGATCTAATCTAAAATTATAAATATATGCAGCATCGAAAACGCCTGTTTGAGGTAAGAAAGGGGATGACGCGGAGCCTTGAAGAGGAGTTGTTTATTCTGCAGGGTGCCCACTCGCGTGAGATTGCCAGCTTTTTAAAAGCATATAAAAACGAATTTAAGTCCCCTTATCGTATTTCCAAAAAAAGTGCATTGATTGAAGCAGTTCTGAAGAGTGACATTATATTCAATGGTGATTATCACACACTTAGGCAATCGCAGCGCATTCCAATCAGGATCTTAAGGGAGGTAGTGAAAAGTCGTCCACAAATTGTCCTCGCGACAGAGGTTGTCATGATGAAGCATCAAAGACACCTGGATGATTTCATGGAGGGGAGAACTACTGAAGAGCAATTGTTAGAAAGGATTGATTATAAAAAGAACTGGGGATTTGATTGGAATAATTTTCTTCCATGGTTCGATTTCGCGAAAAAATACAATATAAAAATGGTTGGACTGAATACTGGAAAAACAGGTAAGGATTTACAAGAGAGAGACAAGAGAGGTGCTGAGTTAATTGTTGGACTTACAATGCTCTATCCCAAGCATCTGATATATGCAATTTTTGGTGATCTCCATATGTGTAGAGCCCACTTACCTGGTGAGGTAATCAGGCTATTAGGGACGTATGGACTTAAAAGGCGAACGGTTACAATTTTTGAAAACAGCGAAACAATCTACTGGCTGCTTGCGACTAGGGGGCTAGAAGAGAAGGTCGATGTAGTAAAATTGCGGTCAGACGCGTATTGTGTCTTGAATGTTCCGCCATGGGTTAAGCTACAATCTCATATCAATTGGATAGAACAAAACGCTGAGCTTCAGATTTCTGAAGAGCATGAATGGAGCGATGACGAACCTCAGCCATTCGTGGATTATACAGATCAGGTATACTCATATGTCCAGACCATAGCGAATTATTTCGATCTGCCATTGAAAAATCTCGATGGTTTTTCAGTCTACACCATGGATGACTTTTCTTTTGTAGCGAAGCTTGAAAAGAACAGACAATATACGAAAAATCATATTAAATTTCTCCTTTCCTTGATCGAGCAGAGTCAAAGCTTCTTCATCCCCGGTGAGAATATTATCTATCTTGGTGGTCTTTCAGTGAATGGTGTAGCAGAGGAAGCCACAAAATTCATTTACTCCTATTGTACGAAGTTTACGGCATATAGTAGGGAATCTACATTAATGTTTCTTCAAACAATTTTTCTCGAAACCTTAGGTTATTTTGGGAGTAAACTGATAAATCACAAAAGAAAATGCGATCAGATCAGGGATTTCCGACTTTTCTTAAAACGGACTACAAAGAATAAAACAAAGATAATTAAGGATAAACGCTTAATCGCCAAAGGCGTCCTATTTTTATATGAGAAGGAGAGTGGAGTGGCCAGCGGGAAAAGTTTTCCGTCAGATATTCCAAAATTTATAAGGAGTAAACCCAAATATTTATTTGCAGTTGGAAAAAACCTTGGGGCTATGTTGGGTGAAAGGTTGTACGGGGCAATGATTGAGGGAGAGGTCAACATGGAGTGGATAAAATCTCTCTTTAAGTCCAAGATTGATACTAAAGAAAAGGCAAGTCATAGCATTGAGAATATCATGAGAATGTTAGCTGATGTTAAGACGACCTATAAAAGCAAGATTGAAAACCTATAGCAATTGTCATTGCGAGCCGCTTCGTCATTGCGAGCGAAGCGAAGCAATCTCTTCCGTCATCCCCGTTTTCACGGGAATGACAAAACACGGGAATGACAAAACATGGGGATGACAAAACATGGGGATGACAGAGTGCTCACGTGGATGATGATGCGTCATATTGGCAGGGATCTCCATATCTGTTTAAATTTTTCTGATAAATATTTCTAATCTCTCCTATCCGTAGATCTACCTCATCACTCTTCCACTCTTTGGTGTCTATTGGAGGATCAAAGACAACCAAAGCCTCCATTGGATTAATTATTATGGAATGCTTTGGTTGAATTTTATAGGCATTAATAAAGGTTAACGGAAGGATGGGCGCTTTTGTTTGGATTGCCAGATGGAAGAACCCCTTTTTTATAACCCCAAGTTTTCCATCTATGGAGCGGGTTCCCTCTGGCGCCAAGAAGAGTGAATACCCCTCTTCAATGCGTTTCCTTGCGCGCTCCATACCTTTAAGTGCCTTTTCATGATGAAACCTGTCGAGCAGTACCTGTTTAGATAGGATATAGAGGGCGCCAAAAACCGGGATCCACTTCAATGTTTTTTTCCCGACAAAAAACATATCATCCCTCAGAAATCTTGAAAGGATAAGGGCCTCTACCATACTTTGATGATTCGCCAGGAGGATTATCTGTTTGGCCGCAAGCCAGTTCTCCTCTCCAATTATCTTGATTGTAATTCCATATCGTTTTAGGCCCCGGCCCCCCCATCCCCGCACCCAATCGTAGATTATTTTCCCTTTGTTAGGTGAAAAAAGGGCCACAGCCAGGGTAAAAATCCCCGTCGTCATTATGTCCGAAGCTGTCACCAAAAATAGAAATAAGGCACGACTAAACCTAATGATTTTGAGCATAGATTCAAATTTAGCACACGAATATTCTTTCCAATAGCGTTAACTCCAAAGACGTGCTATAAAAAGCATCATGTTTCAGATAAGGCTTCAAAAATATCTTTCATATGCCAATGTTGCTTCTAGGCGGAAGGCCGAGGAGCTTATCCGGCAAGGGTTTGTTACCATCAATGGAACTATTGCCACACTCGGTTCCAAAGTAGATCCATTGAAGGATTCCGTAAAACTCTCAGGGAAACGGATATTTCTAAAAAACCAGAACGAATATTATCTTGTGAATAAACCACAAAAGATTATTTGCACCAGTTTTGATCCGGAGGGGAGATCGACTATTTTCAATCTAACCGGGCTCTCCCCCAGAAGATTCTTCTCGGTTGGAAGACTCGATTATCAATCCGAGGGTGCGCTTCTTTTGACTAATGATGGTGCCTTAGCCCATGCGCTCACTCATCCAAAATTTAATGTCCCCAAGGTTTATAGGGTTAAGGTAAAAGGGGATGTTACTGAGAGCCGTCTTAGCAAACTAACAAAAGGGGTTCCACTAGAGGATGGTAAGAGTGCTCCAGCAAAGGTGGAGTTCATAAGACCCTCAGAGCAGGGTGGGTGGCTTAGGCTTACAATTACAGAGGGGAGAAATCGTCAGGTTCGAAGGATGCTTGAGAAGGTTAAACTTAGGGTTTCAAGGCTTAAGAGAGAGGCCTTTGCCGGCCTCAGTGTCAAAGGGCTTCAGCCGGGGGAATGCAGAAAATTGTCTACGCATGAAATTAATATGCTTAAGAAGTGGTTAAATTAAATACCAATAGTTACCCCGTGTTACCCACTTATATCATATCCCACTTGATCTTTTTCCCACCACGGACGATAATATCTTCAAGGAGGTTTTTCATGAAAAAAGGGGAATCCTTTTCAGTGCGTCCTGATTCCAAGGGGCGGATAACCCTTGGCAAGCATGCCAGAGGTATTAGCAGCTTTATTGTGACGCGTGAGAGAAGTGGCCGTTTAATTCTTGAACCGCGTGTTGAGATATCAGCCAGAGAAAAGTGGCTTCTTGAAAACAACGAAGCCCTTTCGTGCATAAAACGTGGCATAGAGGATGCTGAAAAAGGAAAGTTAAAATCAGAAGGGTCATTTTCGAAATATTCTACAAGCAAAGATAAATAAAGCATTAGATGAAATTTAAATTACTCTTTACAAATGAAGCCTCCCATAATCTGCATTCAATAAAATCCGATAAAGGATTGGAAAAAAGACTGAAGGCTGTAAGAAAAACCTTGGGATATTTAGAGACCAATCCCCGTCACCCGAGCTTAAATACGCACAAGTATTATACTTTGCTGGGACCAAATGGAATGGATGTTTTTGAAGCCTATGCGGAAAGTAACACGCCTGCCGCGTATAGAATCTTCTGGTGCTACGGTCCCGGTAAACATGAGATAACCATATTGGCAATTACATCGCATCCTTAATGTGTAGGGCGTCATTGCGAGGAGGACCGAAGGTCCGACGAAGCAATCTCTTCGGTACAGATTCCTTCGGTTGCTCAGCCTGTCCTGAGCGAATGTGAAGGGCCCCCCGGGAATGACGTTAGTATTCAAAACTTTTGAAACGCTGGTTACGCGGCCTTTATAGGTAATCTGATTATGAACGTTGTTCCTTTTCCAACCGCACTCTCTACAATAATTTCACCCCTGTGCTTTTCGATGATCCCATAGCTGATGCTCAATCCCAGACCCGTGCCGCCACCTACCGGTTTGGTCGTAAAGAATGGTTCAAAGATTCTCTCGATGCTCTCTTTTGGGATGCCGACGCCAGAGTCTTTGATTGTTATAAAAACCTGATCCCCGATCTGTTCAGTCGTAATCCAGATATCACCACTCTCTTTAATTGCCTGAGTGGCATTGGTTAAAATGTTCATTAATACCTGATTAATCTGGCTTGGGTGGCAGGTTACCGCGTCAATCTTTCCATAATCTTTATGAACCTTTATCCTGTCTTTGAACTGGCTGCTTAAAAGTTTAAGTGTATTCTCCAGTCCCTCGTGGATATCGACTGTTTTGATCTCTGCTTCATCGAGGCGTGAGAAGTTTCTGAGACCCGTTACGATGTCTTTAGTTCTTAAAGCCCCCTCAAGACAGCTATTTATGATGTCATCAATATCATTGAGTGTGTATGCGACATCAAGGTCTTTTCTCAATGATTTTAATGTCGATTTTATATTTTCCGGCAGCCCTTTTTCTGTTTTTTCATATTCGTCTAATAATTTTCTGATACGGTCGATATCTTCTCTTAGGTGCGTAATGTTGGAGTAGATATATCCGATCGGGTTATTAAGTTCATGGGCTACACCAGCAACAAGTTGTCCGAGTGAAACCATCTTCGCGGAGTGAACCAATTGCGCCTGTGTGGCTTTAAGCCGTGTGTTGGCCTCGTTCAACTCTAATATTTTCTGTTCAAGGGCCTTACGGGTTTGGGAAATAGATTGCGACATCTGATTGAATGCCTGTATCAGTGTATTCAGCTCCTGTGGTGGAACACCCTTTTCAACAAGCTGTTGCTCGAATTCTCCTGCTTTGACCTTCCGGATTGCGTTTGCCAATGCCGCGAGGGGGCCTAAATATTTGGTTGAGACGAGAAAGATCAGATAGACGATTCCGCCAATCAGGGTTAACGAGAAAACAATCAATGCTATTCTCATGCTATTTATTGTTTCCCGTAGTTTTACCTTGGAGACAATCGCCCCGATGTAGGCGTAAGGCTTCCCATTATTACTGGATAGTAGCGGGCTAAGTGACATGACAAACGGCTGTTCCTTTAAAATAAGATCAACGGATGTTTTTGAATCCTTGATGGGCACAATGTTGCTGATAGAATATTTTGCGGATCTTAAAAGTGGAAGCGTTGTAGTCAGTAATTTTCCGTTTAGATCGAAGATAGCGAAATCTAACCCCGTTTTTTCCTTTAGCTGTTTTTTCCCATAATCTTTATTTATCAGGATGGTTTCTCGCAGGTAACCAAGGGGATATTGTTTCCCGCGATCGTCAGCTATGGTTACCTTGGTATAGCAGGTAATTGTGAATCCGATACCTGGGACGATTCTCTCTACGATCAATTGATTTTTATGATCAAGTTGTTTCGCGAGAGCTGGTTTTAGTTCCAGAAAAACAGTCTTCTTTCCTCTTTTTATGACATTCTCAAATACTGGATCCGGGTAAAATGGAAATCTCGTTGCAGGCGATGTCGCCCAGGCTATTATTCCGCCATATTTTGTAAAGGCCGCGATCCGGTCAATAAATGGAGAATTTGAGATGTGGTTTTCCAATTTTTGTACCAACGCCTCTCCATTTCTGGTTTTTATCAAGCTCTTTAGATATGGCTCCTTACTATGTCTGAGGCCAATCTCTTTTAGGGTGATTTCAAGCTGACGGATGTCCTGGGTAATACCGCGATTTGCGTCTTCGATTCTTGTTTGCAGCTCTCGGTTAAGTAATCTTCCATAAACGAATGAATCCACCCCGGCTATTACAATCATTGGAATCAGCGCCAACGCCAAAAACCAGAGGGTGAGAACCCTCCGGAGAGAGGATTTTGGCAGCAGGTTCAGGCCCTTTGCCCAATCTGAAAACTCATTTAGTTTTCTTTTAAACCTTTTTTTAAACTTCATCCCTTATCCTAAAAGTCTGGCCTAAAATTTTAGATAGACCAGTGCACTACTATTATCGGCAATATTGATCCACCTTTAAATTTTAAAGGAATGTTAAGAATCGTCATTGCGAGCGAAGCGAAGCAATCTCGCGTTGAGATCCTCCGTCCCCCGGGGACGGAGGAAAGGGGACAGAGGAAACCGTACAAATATTGACCGAACCGTCCAATTTTGGACCCCCCTGACACTCAAACCAAGCCTGAATTTCCGGCATGGATAGTGCAATTAAAGAAAAGCCTTGAGGGGGTGACATATGAAAATCAATTCTATTCCTTTGGATGAAAGACCGCGTGAAAAGGGTCTGAAGTTTGGTCTGGAAAAACTTGATGATCCGGAGCTGCTTGCCATCTTTCTTGGTAGTGGCACGAAAGGAGAGAACGCAATTGAGCTTGCGCGCAAGGTATTAGATGCTTTTCAATTCTCCATCAGAGGGCTTGGGGAGGCGACCTTGGACGAATTGGTAAAGATCAAGGGTATAGGTACATGCAAGGCTTTGGTTATCGAATCACTGGGGGAATGGGGGAGGCGTTACGCCTCCAGGCCAATATCCTATAAGGTAACAATTCAGACGAGTTTTGAGGTCTATAAACATTTTTATGAAAGATTCTCTAATCAAAAAGAGGAGCAGCTTCTTGTTATTTTACTGGATACCAAAAAGAGGCTTATCGGTGAGGTTTTAATTGCTAAAGGGGGGATTAACAAGGCATCGATTGCTGTAGCAGATATTTTCAGGCCGGCAGTCAAAAGGGGGGCAGCTGGTATTATTTTAATCCACAATCATCCGAGCGGGGATCCGAGCCCTAGTGGAGAGGATTTTGGGCTGACTGTTGCCGCAAAGGGTGGAGGTGAGATTTTGGGCATTAGGCTTATTGATCATTTAATTATCGGTTCAAAGGGCTACTATAGTTTTACCGAAAGCAAGCTCTATCGTGAACCTGCGTTGCATCAATAGTTATTATGGAGTATCGATATTTGTTTCATGGAACCTCACAAAGAGAGATCTCTGCTATTCCTTTCCGATGTTCATCTCACCGGTAGAGATGATGCGAGACAGGATTATCTGGTCGATTTCTTGGAAAAGAATAAGGACCGATTTGATACCCTTGTCCTTGTTGGCGATATCTTCGATTTCTGGATTGGATATAAATACGTAGTATACGCTGGTTATCTTCCACTCATCTCGCAGCTTGAGAGGTTGGCAAGGTGTGGGAAGAAGATAATTCTATATGAAGGGAATCACGATTTTCTACTTGGGTCATATTTTACCGATGCACTAAAGGCTGAGGTATACTCGGGGCCTGCACCACTTGATCTTGGAAAATACAAAATATGGATTTGTCATGGAGATCAGCTGGATTCAGGGGATTTTATATATAAATTTTTTAGATGGTTACTGAGATCACCGCTAATAAAATGGAGCGCCAGGTTTTTACATCCGGATCTGTTATGGATTCTTGGCAACTTCGCGTCCAAAAGAAGCAGGAGGAGGCATAAGATTTCGGAGCAAAGGAGGGCTACTCTTTTGGCATACGCCCTGGCCCGATTTGACGAAGGCTTTAATGTTGTTATGGCAGGGCATCTTCACGATCCGTTCTTAAAAGTCGTTTTACATAATAATGAAAATAAGGCTGTTATAAGCACTGGAGACTGGCTTGAACATCGCTCCGCGCTCTGGTTTAGAAATGGTGGTTTTCATTTAATTCCTGACATTGAACGTAATGTATCGCAGAGATTTCCGCTTCGTCATTCCGAGGGAGCGTAATGTCATTCCCGCGAAAGCGGGAATCTATAATACGTGTGCTGGATCCCCGCGTTCGCGGGGATGACGGAAGGGCTCGCAATGACGCAAGATAAACAATAACCAAAAGGTTCGTTGACACTATATTTCCACGAATGTTAAAATTTCTTAAAAGCCTGTGAAATTATTCAAGTTTCAAGGGGCAAGGTTCTTTCTTATACAGTCCAAGATCAGGGGGCGGGATGAAGAACCATCTAGACATCGTCAACTTTGTTGGCGACCTCCAGAATCTGCAGCAGTATCAGGATATCCACTGGGAAGGACCTTTTCAGGGTTATATAAATCTTGTAGTTGAAAATCCCAATATAGCGCGAACTGCGTATCAGAGAATAGCCGACATGATTCTCTCCTATGGAACAAGTATCAGGAGGGAATTCAACAGAGAAATTATCCACTACCACTTTTTTGATGATCATTTTAACGAGGGAAGGGATGCCGTGTTTGGCATCGACGCGGCCTTAATGAAACTTGTAAATATATTTAGGGCTGCCGCGAGTGAATATGGGACAGAAAAGAGGGTAATTCTTCTTCATGGTCCGGTCGGTTCGGCAAAGAGTACAATCTGCAGACTGTTGAAGCGCGGTCTGGAGCACTACTCAAGAACGGCGCAGGGGGCTCTCTATTCTTTTAGATGGATTTCAAATGGTGACAAATATGTAAAAAATGAACTTCTTGGTGGGCACGATTCATTCGCGTGTCCGATGCACGAGGAGCCACTTCATGTGATCCCGGAAGATATGCGCCACTCTCTGCTTGAACAGCTAAACAGGGGGAGGGGTGATGGTGAGAGGAGAATGAGAATCCGCGCCGGTCTTTGCCCACCATGTAGATTTATTTTTAGGTCTTTACACAGGCACTATCATAACGATTGGACAAAAATCATAAGTCACGTTCAGGTAATGAGATTAAACCTTTCGGAAAAGGACCGGGTTGGTATTGGAACATTCCAGCCGAAGGATGAAAAAAATCAGGATTCGACCGAATTAACGGGGGATATAAATTACAGGAAGATTGCCATCTATGGATCCGACTCCGATCCCCGGGCATTTAATTTCGACGGTGAGTTCAATATCGCGAATCGCGGGATGATAGAATTTATTGAGGTCCTGAAATTGGATGTGGCGTTTCTATACGACCTTCTCGGTGCCTCTCAGGAGCATGTCGTCAAACCCAAAAAATTCGCGCAGACCGATATAGATGAAGCCATAATAGGTCACACCAACGAGCCTGAATATAGAAAGCTACAAAATAATGAATTTATGGAGGCTTTGCGCGACAGGACGGTAAAGATTGATATCCCCTACATTACCAAATGGAGTGAGGAGGTAAAGATATATAAAAAGGATTTCAACAGTCAGAGAATCAGGGGCAAGCATATTGCTCCGCATACCCTGGAGATCGCCTCTCTTTGGGCGGTGTTGACAAGACTTGAGGTTCCAAAGAAGTCGAATATGTCTCTTTTGCAAAAACTGAAACTCTATGATGGAAAGCTCCTCTCGGGCTATACCGATGAGTCGGTTGAGGAGCTCAAGAAAGAGGTGCACAGGGAGGGGTTGGAGGGGATCTCGCCCCGGTATATTCAGGATAAAATTTCAAACGCACTTGTAAATATCCGTGATACAAATCAGGGTTGCATAAATCCCTTTATGGTTATCAGGGAACTGGAGGATGGGCTAAATCACCATTCGTTGCTTAATAATGAGGAGCAAAAAAAGCACTATAGGGAATTATTGGTTATCGCGAGACAGGAGTACGAGGATCTCGTAAAAAGTGAGGTGCAACGGGCGCTGAGTGCCGAGGAGGAGGTGCTCCAGCAGCTCTGCTCCAACTATATTGATAACGTAAAGGCATACACGCAGCGCGGACGGGTGTTGAATCGCTATACGGGTGAGTATCAGGATCCTGATGAAAGACTTATGAGATCGATTGAAGAAAGAATCGATATACCGGAGAGCAGAAAGGATGATTTCAGACGGGAGATTATGAATTATATAGGCGCACTCTCTCTTGATGGGAAACAGTTTGATTATAAAATTAACGACAGATTAAGAAGGGCGCTGGAATTGAAGGTCTTTGAGGACCAGAAGGACCAGTTAAAACTATCATCGATATTAAACAGTGTTATTGACAGGAACACACAGGAGAAGCTCGATGTAGTAAAGGGGCGATTAATCAAGAACTACGGTTATTGTGAGATCTGTTCATCGGATGTCCTGAATTTTGTTGCGAGTATATTTGCCCGTGGAGATGTCAGAAAACAACCTTAGGGGCTTATGAAAAATGGCAATTTTGTTGTCGCTCCTCATTCGGAAATTCTCAAGTCATTCCTGCGTAAGCAGGAATCTAGTTTTTGAAATGGATCCCTGCTTTCGCAGGGATGACAACCTTGCCTATTTTTCATAAGCCCTAAATTGGGACCTCTATGGTTCTGAAAATCGACCGTGATCTAAATCGCTTCCAGGAGATCATCAAGGGGCGCATCAAAAGAAATCTTAAAAAATATGTCTCAAAAGGTGAAATGATCGGAAAGGTCGGAAACGACGTTGTGACTATACCTTTACCCCAGATTGAAATTCCTCAGTTCAGATATGCGATGCAGCAGACAGGTGGAATAGGACAAGGGGATGGCGAGGCAGGTACCCCCGTTGGCTTTGATTCCGAAGATGGGAGTGGGGCCGGTGAGGCCGGAAATCTACCGGGACAACATATTCTAGAGGTTGATGTTTCGTTGGAGGAATTAGCTACGATGCTTGGTGATGAACTGGAACTCCCCAAAATCCTGCCGAAGGGATCAAGCAGGATACTTGCGGAGCGTGAAAAGTATTCCAGTGTTTACCACGCGGGTCCTGAATCGCTAATCCATTTTAAGAGAACCTTTAAAGAGGCTTTAAAGCGGCAGATCTCAAGCGGGGAGTATGATGAAAATGATCCCATGATAATCCCTATTAAACAGGATAAAAGATACAGGGCCGCGAAACGGACCGAGAGGCCACAGAATAACGCGGTGATAATCTATATGATGGATGTAAGCGGATCGATGGGTGATGAGCAAAAAGAGATAGTCAGAATTACATCATTCTGGATCGATACATGGCTGCGAAGCCAGTATGATGGTTTGGACACAAGATATATAATACATGATGCCGCCGCCAAGGAGGTCGATAGAGAGACCTTTTATCATACACGAGAGTCCGGTGGAACATTAATCTCCTCGGCCTATAGATTATGTAATCAGATAATTGACGCAGAATACCCTGTCTGCGATTGGAATATATATCCTTTCCACTTCTCCGACGGAGACAACTGGTCAGGAGAGGACACGAAGCAGTGTGTTGATTTCCTGAAGGCCGAGATACTTCCAAAATCCAATATCTTTTGCTACGGGCAGGTTGAGAGCCGTTATGGAAGTGGTCAGTTTATAAAAGATCTGGGTGAACATTTTCAGGGGAGTGAGGTTGTCATGACATCAAAGATTGACAATAAGGATGCGATTTATACGGCCATAAAAACCTTTTTAGGGAAGGGAAAATAGATGCCCCTTCCATCTAATTTAGAGGATGTTCAGAGAGAGGTTATAAAATATGTGGAAGAGTTCAATCTCGACCCCTTTCCGGTAATCTTTGAGCTCTGCGATTTTGATCAACTCTATGAAATTGCTTCATATGGAGGATTTCCGACGCGGTATCCACATTGGCGATTTGGCATGATTTACGACCATCTCTCCAAGGGGTATAAATATGGTCTTCAGAAGATTTACGAATTGGTTATTAATCACGATCCCTGCTATGCCTATCTGCTGAAATCAAACGACATCGTTGATCAAAAACTGGTAATGGCGCATGTCTATGCGCATAGCGATTTCTTCAAGAATAATGCCCTTTTTCAGTCGACAAACAGAAAGATACTCGAAAAGATGGCAAACCATAGCACCAAGGTGCGGGAGCTCAGCGACCGCTTTGGAATAGACCGCGTTGAGGGATTTATAGATGTATGCCTGACAATTGAAAACCTGATTGATCCTTACGTGACTGGAAATTACGAGGCATATTGTAATTCTGAGGAGAAGTCCCGTCATCCTGAGGCAACTTTTCGTCATCCTGAGGCGCAGCCCCGTCATCCTGAGGCGCAGCCGAAGGATCTCTCCCAAATCATACGGACAAAGAATGAAACCATAGAGAAGCTTCCAAAAGAGAGGGATGTAGTTAGATTCGTTATCGATAACGCGGAGCTCGAAGACTGGGAGATTGAGATTCTGTCGATGATTCGGGAGGAATCATACTATTTCGCGCCGCAAACAATGACCAAGATAATGAATGAAGGATGGGCGAGCTACTGGCATTCAAAAATCATGACAGAGCGGGCCTTGAAGAATAAAGAGGTAATTGATTACGCGGAACATCACGCCGGCACATTGGCCATAATCCCGGGGCAGATTAATCCTTATAAACTCGGTTTGGAACTGTTTCGTGACATAGAGGAGCGTTGGGACAGAGGCAAATTTGGTAAGGAGTTTGACGAGTGCGGTTCTTATGACGAGCGTCAAAAATGGAATCTAAGGCGAGGTTTGGGAAGGGAGAAGATCTTTGAGGTAAGGAAGATTTATCATGACGTATCATTTATTGACACATTTTTAACCGAAGATTTTTGTTTCAAGCAGAAATATTTTACCTATTCCTATAACCGACGATCCGGGCGATATGAGGTTATTGATCGCGACTGGAAAAAGGTTAAGGAGAAGATGCTCTTTGGTCTGACAAACCTTGGAAGACCAATTATCTATGTTATTGATGGAAATTTTGAGGGGAAAAAAGAATTATTGCTTTCACACGCCCATATCGGTGTGGATTTGAAGATAGACGAAGCAAAAGACGCGCTGGCCGCTGTTCATAAAATCTGGAAAAAACCGGTACATATCGTGACGGAGGTTTCTGGGCAGAAAAAACTTCTTACCTTTACCGGTGAAGAGCATAGAGAGAGAAATATCTGACATCATCCCAAATAACAAATTCAATTATTTTAAACCCCTGTATAATTCCAATGCCTTTTTCCAGGGTATGATCATAATATCATCTTCCAGCAGTCTTTCATGGTCGTCTTTGAGTGAAACAACATAAAGTGGTGTTTTGGTAAATTTATTTTTGAATGCTCTTAGTGAAGTTTTATCTTTTAGCTGTTTACCTGCTTTGCATTCAAATGCAATCAGCGGCCCCCGACCATCTTCAATTAAAACATCTACTTCTCGTCGTCCATCTCTCCAGAGTGATAGTTGGTGCTCCTTCTCCTGGTAATCTTTAATTTTAATCAGTTCATTTATAAACCATGTTTCAAAAAGAATTCCCAATTCCTCCGGTGTTGGTTCAAAGGTTACTCTGTTTTGTAGCGCGCGAACTACGCCGCAATCAAAAAAATAAAATTTAGGCCTGGCTTTTTTTCTTTCACTTTTATCCCATGGCCAAACAAACCTGCCTATTAAGGTATCTTCCAGAATTTGATAGTAATCCTTAACTGTGCTTTGAGAAACAGAGGATTCTCGTGAAATATTTGCAAACTCTATTATCTGACCATTTGATTGTGCTGCAATTGCCAAAAAGCGTTGAAATGCATCCAGGTTTCTAACTATGGCTTCAGCTTGAATTTCCTCTTTAAGATAGATTGTATAATAGCTTCGCAATAATCGCTGCGCATCTACTTCGTTACCGCTGCTCAAAAGGGATGAGACTTTTGGCAATGTTCCATATGTAAGTGCATTTTTTATTGAAAAATCCTTATCCAATTCCTTGGCAGTAAGCGAATGTAAGTGTGTCTCGAGAGCTCTTCCCCCCAAAAGGTTTGCACCACCTCTTCTCAGCTTTCTTGCACTAGAGCCGGATAAAATAAAACTGAGCTTAAGTTTCTCAATCCCTAATTGAACATAGTCTAATAGTAGAGGAACTTTCTGAATCTCATCTAATATGACCAGTGAGCCTGGAGTGAGTGCCGAGATTTCTTCCCAGAGTAGTTTAGGAGTTCCCCTGTATTTTAGTTCAATTTCTGGGTCGAGCAGGTCAATATATTTTGTTCCTTTGATTTGGGTTAATAATGCTGTTTTACCTGTCATTCTTGGACCAAAGAGAAATAGTGAGCCCTTGAATTGAGCAAGATCCAATTCGCGTTTATATAGTATGGTGTTATTTATGCGCATAAATAACATCATACTATGAATTTATGTATATTGGAATAGTATCTAATAGGGTATAAAAATGGGGTATAAATCCTAATTATTCAATGATTTCAGAGTCTTTCAAAAACATCCTCCGGTTTGATCAGGGATACCGGGATATTCTTGAATCTGTTGTTTCCATCCCTCCAGTTGCCATTTCTATCTTTAGCTAAAACGGTGCCATATCCTGGAAGCGGGCCCGATAATCTTTCATGCGCCGGTCCGAAAAGCGCTATTACATTTTGGGTTTTCACAGCGATTGCCAGATGCATTGGTCCTGTATCCCCTGTTATTAATGCGCTGGCTCCCTGTAATACCTTTGCCAGGGAATCAATCGTTGATTCTCCGCAATAATTGTAAATTCTCTCTTTGGTTGTGACAGCCCCTATTATTCTATCGGCCAGTATCCTGTCCGCGGCGTTTCCGGTAATAATAATTTTGTGCGGGAATTTGGTGTGAATTAAATTTGCAAGTTTCGCGAAGTGATCCGCCGGCCATCTGTTTGAAGGAGTGGATGCACCCGGATTAAAAACCATATAGCGGCTAAAATCTGGAGCCGTGGCTGATGGGGATATTTTGTAAATCATCTGGTCCGATATGTTTGTGATATCTAATGGGGCAAGTAAATCGATGTTTTGATGTATGTGGTGTTCGCTTTTTGTCTTGACTGGGTGTGTAAGGAGGAGACTATTTCCTTCTCTTCTCCAGCCGATCCTTACGGGAATCTTCAGGCGTCTACTTTGTAGTGCGTTTCTGAATGTGGCTTTGAATAAAAGTGCTATATCGTAATTTTTACTTAGTGGTTCGTTTTCGAGGACTATGTTGTCGACGAGGTTTTGCTCTTTTAAGACCTCTCTTCCGGTATGATTTGTTATGCAATCAATTGTTGCGTTTTTATATTTGTTTCTTATGGCCAAGAGGGCAGGGGTGGTCATGAGCACATCGCCCATGTGGCGGTGGTTGAAGATTAAAATATTGGAAATATTGGGGACAGACATCATTGTGAACGGTACCGTTCACAATGACGTACGTCCCCATCGTGAATCGACTGCCGCCTTGACGGGTCAAACTGGAATTTCCCCTTTTCTCTATTAACCTTATTATATGGTGTTAGGAGTTGCTGTTTGTTTAGGATCAGGGTCTTGAGATTATTTTCCGGCCAGGAATACGCATCTGACATTCGTATCGCGTCAACAGGGCATGCCTCTTCACAGAAGCCGCAAACGATGCATTCTCCCATGTTTATTTCGAAAACCTTAGGATAGCGTTCCACGTCGAGTGAGAGCCAGCTTGTCTGCGCCTCGTTTGGAACTATTGTTATGCATTGAGGCGGGCAGACACGCTCGCACAGTTTGCACGCGACACACCTCTCCCGCTGTTCATCCGCGTCCCAAACCAGGTATGGGAATCCACGGAATCCCTTAGGAAATGTCCATGTCTGCTCAGGATATTGCTGAACATTATCCTTTTTCCTGAATATGTGCCGAAATGTAATGCCAAGGCCCCGAATCAGGGGTGGCAACCAGAGGTAATCTTTCCAGCTGTAACCTTTCTTCATGCCCTGATTCCCTCTTTCACGTCCTCTTCGTAATAATGCGAGGTTAGATCCGACGCTATTTCTTCTATGGAGCGCAAGCCTTCGGTTGGTTGCAGAATTTATATAACATTTTGTT
>Ga0155587_1056_pt2 | contig 17297 bp, 8 predicted proteins | sample RifCSPhighO2_12_FD_107244 | JGI IMG/M metagenome (GOLD analysis project Ga0155587, IMG submission 107244) | Deltaproteobacteria bacterium RIFCSPHIGHO2_12_FULL_43_9
GAATTTCGACTCTTATTCCATTTGGAACCAGTTTAAAATCGCTAATAAATAACGGTTTCCCATCTTTCATGATGTAAACCGGCGTTGCTTTACTTGGATTTTCATAAAGAAAATATTTTTCACCTGAATATATGTCACTTGCTATTAGTTGCCATCGTCGGTTCTCCAGATCCTTGTCTTCCTTCCTGAGAAGCAGGTATCTGATTCCAAGTTTATCAAGCTTGTCTGTTTGCCATGGCTGGGTGAAAAAATATGTGTCGTCGAGTTTAATAAGATGGTTTTTGTAAAATATATCCTTAAGCTCTTCACTGGCGACAATCGCTCTTGCATTACTTCCAAGTATTCCACCGAAAATGGCTTTTAAATCGTGACCCTCAACAGCCGCATTCTCCCTTGTGGCCATCCTGAGGCCGGGAGTCATATGACTTAACAGAGATGCTGGTTGAAATGTTGCTTCATTTTCATAGGAGAAATAATGATTGCCTTTGTTGCAAGATTTTATGTTGAGCCCCAAAATGTAAACGAGCGTTGGTATCAGTACGAGAAACATAGTAAGGATAACAAGCCAATTTCCGATTATCGCTTTTTTATCCCGGAATATTGAGAAGAATACAGCTAATAAGCATAATGCTGTTCCTAGAAATGCAAGAGTGTGGATTATGTGCAAACTTGAAAATTCAGGAATTACATTATCAATCGAAAAATAGACGAATATCAGTGCCAACGAAGTTAGCCCAGCTAGAATCTTAAACACATTGTGAAAATCTTTTTTCCAATCCGAGTCGATTAGTTTTCCTATTGCAATTGCAAGAAATGGCATTGCGAACCACCAAAGCCTTGTTAGATCCATCGATTTTACAAATGGGATGGATTGTCCATAGAACTGCAATATAAAACCTAATACAAGTGGTACAACCCCGAGTAGAAGTATCATACTTATGACTGAAAAGTTTTTTCGATATTCTTTTAGTAATGATAGGAATCCGGCAATTGTGAAAAGTAAAAATGCAATTGAAAAATATGTGGCAATAGCAAAATGCCCGTTAATTGCAATATGCATCCATTCTCCAGCCGGGAGTAAAAGTGATAATAATTGCTGGCGTTCTGTAGTGAATAAACCGGAATATGGTGACCAATGCGCTCTAGTACTACCTGATATGCTTTTTAAAAAGAGATAGGTTTGTGGCGATGTTAAAATTGCGGCGGATATCAACATACTGATGTTTAATATCCACGTCCTAATAGACTTCAATCTATCCTTAATGGGTATAAATAAAACTAAAAAAGGTAATGATAAGAGGACAGGTTGAATACTTACGCTTAGAAAGAAGACTGTATATCCTATCCAAAGAAGAAAAATATCGATCACTCTTGGCCGGGATTGGCACGAACACTTGTTCTGGATGAAGAGAATGAAGCTGAAGCATAAGAGCGCCATTTGATAATGATGATGAGCAAAGTTCCAGAATACACCGGGAGATAAGAAAACTAATAGTGAAGAGAACATTGCAGAGAGTGGAGAGAGAAATGTTCTGAAAAAAAGGAAAAGGAAAATAATGGTTAGAAATGCGATTATGGCTCTATTAACGGTCATTGCTAAATAGTTTGGAAGTAGCCAGTAAGTGATAGATTGGATTGAGAAAGGGAAGGTGAGTGCATCTCCAATAATAGGTGTTCCGAAATTGTTATATAGATTTATTTCGGGAATAGATCCATGTTGCATAATATCTTGTGAGGCTTTTAGATTCACAAAAGTATGATTTACATCATCATTCGAATCAAACGCATAGCATGGGTCATAAATAAACACTTTAATGAGGATTAAGATACTTACTGTTATAGCAAGATAAAAAATAAATAATTTTTCTAGTCTTGAATGTTTCATATGTGTTTTAACTAAAATTCAGATTCTTTCAATTTTGTTACAAATCCTCTTGCGTTTTCGATATTACTCCCCGCATATCTCTCGTGATATGGATATTTTGTTGGTAATGGAACTGCATGCTCCTTATGCATTGCTCGGACAATATAATAACGATTTCCAAGCCGATAAATATTAAAACCTCTAAAGTTGTTTTCTACTAGATAAAGCCTTGGCTCTATATCTTCCTTGTTCGCATCTATCATTCTCTTTGCCTCTTCCTTTGAATGTGCCTCAAACGTACCCTGTCTCTTCATCCTACGTGGGTTTGAAAGTGGAATGCCATGCGGAATAGCGTAAACCTCTTCCTTGATTGCAACTAAGTTAAATCCTTTGTAATTTTCTTCAACGACTACAATAGCCCCCTTACTTTGTTTGAGATTAAAGAATGGTATTTTGATGATCCCCGATGTGTGCAAAAAAAGAGATGCAATAATTAATAGCCAAGAAATAACCGTAATTAATATAATTCTGTTACTACTTTCCATTATTTGTAACCAAAAATTCGTGAAGTAAAAAAATAGAGAGAAGAAATTAATAAAACAATTGAAATAAAAATATATGAGAATAATTTAAACCAGCTCGTTCTATTAAAAGTAATATGTACATTTTTGTTTCCAGGTTTTATCGGTATCTGCATCATACCGAGATAGTTCATAGATGCCGGTGTCTCTTTTTCATCAACATACACCCTGTATGATTTACTAAAAGAGAGTGAAACTATAAGATTACCCTCTTTACTGATATCTGGAAGCTCAAGGTCGATTCCATTTGGTATTAGTTGGAGCTCTTTAATAAAATGACGATTTCCATCCTGGTCGATATGCGCGATTGTAGGTTTTAGCGGGTTTTCGTAAAGGAAATATCCTCTTTCGTTATCTTTGTCCTCAGCGATCAAATTCCATTTTTTCGATGCTAAATCTTTGCTCTTCTCCTTTACAAGAAGATACCTTATCCCAAGTTCCGAGACCTTATCACTCTGCCATGGTTGGGTGAAAAAGTAATTGGCGTCTATTTTTATTAGCTTGTTGTCTAAAAGTATATTCTGGAGCAGCTGACTTGATATAATTGCCCTTGCATCGCTCCCCAATACATCAGCAAATATTGCTTTAAGGTCGTGTCCTTCAACAGTGTACTCTTCTGATGCGAGTCTGTAGTGAGGTTCCATTTCTTGAAGGAGATGAAGTGGTTGAAACGTAGCTGCCTCTTTGTATGAAAAGTAGTGATTCCATTTACTGCATGAGCCCATATTTAATCCCATTACGTGAATTAGAGTTGGGATTTGGGCTAAAAGTATGGTTGTAATAATCAATAATTTTCCAACCGTGTACTGCTTTCTAGATAACAAAACCAAAATAAGTGAAATAGACGTGAATAAAATAATGAGTTTGTGGATCAATGCAAGATCTATGATCTCAAAGATCTTGAAAGGTATGGCAAAGTAAAAAATAATAATTGTAATTGTCAGGAAACAGATGATTGCTTTTGGTATGATGGAAAAATCGCTTTTCCATTTTGAATCTATTAGGCTGCCGACAGCGAGAGCTAAAAAAATGTTGGAGAACCACCAAACCCGAGAGGAGTCAACGGATCGGAAGAATGGTAAATATTGACCATAGCGGAACTGCAGTAGGAATCCGGCGATTGCTGGCAGAAAACCAAGTAATATGATCAATAATAGCAGTTTGCGATTTCGAGAAATTAGTGAAATGGCGCCTACAATTGCAAAAATAATGAATGCGATTGAAAAATATGTGGCCACAGTGAAATGTCCATTTATACCGTAATGGATCCATTCAGTTGGTGGAAAAAGTAGTGATAGTATTTGATCTCTTAAGGTGGTGAAGACCGAAGAGTATGGGGACCAGTTTGCTCTGGTACTATCTGCAATATTATGAAAGAAGAGAGAAATATGAGGCCATGTTGCTACTATTGCCAAAATCAGGGCCGTCAGATTTAGAGTTAGAGCCTTATTCTTTTTTAACCCATCCATTATTGGTAAATAGAGGATAAGAAATGGAAGAGAGAATACCACCAGTTGCAGGCTTACGCTGAGTATAAAAATAAAATAACCAAGCCATAGAAGTAAGAGATCCCTCGCTTTGCTCGGGATGACGTAAGTTCGCTCAGAATGACGCTGCATCGTCTCGTGATGGCGGTTGTCGTCATTGCGAGCGGAGCGAAGCAATCTCGTCTGAATAAAAAGAATCCAAGAGAAACAAAGTAGTGTCATTTGATAGTGGTGATGGGCAAAGTTCCAGAACGCTCCTGGTGCAAAAAATACGATAATTGTTGAAACAAATGATGAGATGGGACTTAAAAATGAACGTAAGAATAGAAATAAGAAAATCATAGTAAGGAAGGCAATAATAGCCCTATTAATCGTCATGGCCAGGTAGTTTGGCAAAAACCAATAGGTTATTGATTGGATAGAAAATGGAAATGTTAACGCGTCTCCAAGTAATGGCGTGCCAAAATTATTATATAGATTGATTTCGGGAACGCTGCCATTTTTCATGATATCTTGCGCAGCTTTTAAATTTACAAAGGTATGATTGGCATCATCGTTGGAATCAAATGCGTAACAGCCGTCATATATAAAAACTTTAATTGAAATTAGTATTGAAACGCTTAGTGCTAGAAATAGAATTAATAGGAGTTCTTTACTTTTTGGTTTCATTTTCGAAGCCGATTGTGCTTTCGACAATAAAGTTTGGACGCTTTTTAACTTCGATGTGAATCTTGGCTAGGTAAATACCGATCACTCCAAGAGCCAAAATCTGAAGCCCTCCAAATATTACAATGGTTGCCATGATTGCCGACCATCCAGGAATGCTCCAGCCCATGAATTTCATTATGAAGATCGCGATTAAATATAAAAATGCCCCAAAGGAAGCAAGAAGTCCAAGAATAAAGATAATATAGAGTGGTATATCAGAAAAGGAAGTTATGCCTGAGACAAAGTTCTTGAGGACCCTTTTGCTGAAGACCAGGAAATGCGTATCACCCGCATGGCGGGACTCTCTTTTATAATAAACTGGGACCTGCTTGAAACCGACCCAGCGCGCCAATCCTCTAAGAAATGGCTCTTTTTCTTCCAGGCGGATGATTTGATTAACTGCTCTTCTGGACATTAGTTTGAAATCACCTGATTCTATTGGCAGGTCAACTGTAGAGAGAAAACGTAAAATTTTGTAACCAATCTTCGTAAGAAAGATTTTTAACCACGGTTCACCATCACGGTGAGTACGGATTGTATAGACGACATCCGCATTTTCTTTCAGCCACTTATCAATGAGCTGTGGAATCACTTCTGGTGGATCCTGTAGGTCGGCATCCATGATTATGACCGCGTCACCCAGCGCATATTTCATTCCGGCTAGTGTGCACTCGGAGACCCCGAAGTTTCTAGACATATTTATTATTTTAATCCTTTTATCAGCTGCGGCTTCTTGTTTTAGTATCTCGAGAGAGTGGTCAGTTGAAGAATCATTAACGAAAATTAATTCGTAGGAGCATTGATCTGTAAGTGAAGAGAAGACTTTTTTGATTCTATGAAGTAATTCCTTCAGCACCTTTTCTTCGTTGTAGAATGAGAATACTACAGAGACTAATTTTTGCATTTATTATTACCCTAAATAACTTGTAACTATTCAGCTGTCATTCCCGCACCCCGTTTTCACGGAGTGCAGGCTCCAGCGGGAATCCAGATCCCGGTTTTCACCGGGATGACATTAATCATAGATCCCTGCTTTCGCAGGGATGACGCGTTTGCTGAATAGTTACAACAACTATTAAACAGTGGGATATGGATAATAGATATTTAAGGGCTAGTCCAGCCACCGGTGCTAATCTATCGATTTAGTGAAATTTCGAAGTTTTTTATGGAATTTCCTGGCAAAGGTAATAGGACCCTCTTTGCTTAATATTTCAAGTGTTCTGCTTGCGTGCCTTTTGATCCTGGAATAATCAGTTAGATATACACCACCTTTTTTAAAGGTCTTATTTAGTTTTGTTAGGTAGTAATGATATTGAGTTTTAGAAACTAAATTTTCGAATTCTGCCGGATCTACCCCCCAGAATTTATTATCATGTGGAACGATTTTATGGGTTTCAGAGCGTTGTGGTTGTATATTATTCGTTAATTCATCTTTGATCTTTATGGCAAAATCATCCCGATTTTTGTTTGTTTTTAATTCTTTTTTACCGTATTCATTCCCCTTCTGTTCCGTTATATGCTCGAAAATCTCTTTTAAGAATGGCCCCATGTCTACGTTGTTTTCATGCAGTGTTTTTATCACCTTTTTATATCTCATGGTGCGGATATCCTGATCGATATAGGGTTCTTCGCTATACCAGTAATCCGCAGGTACATAGCTTGGGAATTTTTTGAAAATTTCTTCTTTTGTATGATCACGGAATTTTATTTTGAATCTATCTGGATCCTCCCAGTAAACAGAGCCGATGGCCAGAATAAGCGTATTCATATTGGCGTGCCGTCCTATGTACGGTTTGCATTTCAACATTAACGCTATTGTTTCATCTATGTCCTCTTCGGTTTCTCCAGGAATACCGATTACCGTGTTGACCTCTGTATAGATACCCGATTCCCAACAATCTTTCAGGTTTTGATAAACCATATCCATCGTATAACCCTTCATCTGGAGTTTAAGGGTATTCTTTGACCAGGCATCAACACCAAAGCGCAAGGCAACAAATCCTCCCGCCTTTAATTTATCAAAATATTCTCTGTTGGCTTTTTTGTGAATTCTAAGCTGTCCAGTAAGTTTAAGTTTTAGACCCCTTCTTGTAATTTCTTCGCAAATCTCTACCAGTCTCTCCGGCAGGCCGTTGAGGTCACTCTCATTAAACATAAACAGATCGCATCCGTTATCGTTGAGATATTCAAATTCATCCACGACCAATTTTGCATCTCTGATTCTCCAATAGAATCTTTCGGCGCAAAAGGTGCATCTAGACCATCTGCATCCACGGCTCGCAATAATTGGGGCTAGTTGGTAATCGTTGTGATTTCTATAGAGCTTGATATCAGTCCAGTCATATTTGGCCATTTCGAGGGAGTCGAGATCGAGGGGCATCGGGTAGGTTGTGAAGGTATATCCAGGTGAATCGTATCGGGATACAACTCCCAGCACATCCTTCGGTTTCTCCCCTCTTGCAAGTGTTTCTACAAGGGGGGCGATTGTTAGATCTGCTTCTCCAATACACATGTAATCGGATTCTGGGAACGCGCTTCTGCCAATCGTCGGTTGATAACAGCTGAAACCACCTACAAGTATAATGGTATCAGGGAGTACCTTTTTAACACCGTTAACGACCTCCCGTACAAAATTGATATTACAGCTTTGTAGGGAACAACCAAGAATCTTCGGTTTTACCTTAATTAACTTTTCAACAACCTCATCAATTGCAGGGCGGAAATATTCCACAACATCCAGATCGCTCCATTGCAAGTATGCCTCAGCGAGCCACGGATCGTAGTGCATCTCCTTTCCACCCGGGGTTAGCATTTTTTCGGGTCGATCAAGCAATCTGTGAGTGTGGTATCTGTGATAAACAATAATATCTAAATCTACAGTTTGAAACTTTAAAGAGGTTTTCTTTAAGGCATTATGAACGTATGCCAAACCATTCGGTAAAAAGGCGAGGTTTCTTGCCGGCGAGTCTATGACAATCAAATCCTGACCTGGTGAGAATTCAATCTCTGGTATATCGATTGGGTATATGCTTTTTATATCTTGGACCCATGCAAAACCCGGTATAGCTTTCCAGTCTAAATCTTGTATTACTGCGGGGGTAATAATCTCAATGCCTGCAGGAATGTTTTTCTTCAATCGCTGGCATGCCAGCTCTGATTTGTCGCACAAGAATATTGTTTTAACCCCTGCTGGTAATATCAGTGTTGGATAAAAAACGCCCAAGATATGATTTGATAAATTCGGATTGTGTTCCAACAGTTTATCTGAGAATTCACCTTTCCCGTATAGTGCTACATCCTCTTTGCCGGACAAATATTTACCGATAAGTTTTAAACAATTAATTGCTTCCCTCGACTGAAAGTCCTGGAATAATCTGAATGGGCTGAATCTCATCAGTGTACCATTCAACTCTGCATTTATTCTTTTTGATTTTACCGGTACCTTCTGGGTTGTGTAATCCATTCAATACATCCTTCAGTTAGTTATGGAATTTATGTGCTGTCGCAGCTTATTCCTTATTTTTTTTATTAGAACGGAAGGCCCCTCAGTATTAATAATATTTAGGGCCCTTCTAGTATGCCTCTTGAGTCTCGGGTAATCCAATAATAAGGGAATTCCTCGTTCCCGCACAATTTTCATCATCAGGGCGCTCTTAGTTTTGTACATGGCAAACAAAGATATATTTGAATAATATTCCAGGGTTTTTGAGTCGACACCCCAAAATGCACCGTCATACTTTGCGATATGTAAATTTTGATCTACCATGGGGATTTCGTCGGTATATGGTTTACTTGACACCTTATATGCGAAATCTTCGCGTCGCTTCTTCTTCCAATTGTTTGCAGCACCTTCGAGGCTTTCAATATGTTCATTGTAGGCATTCTCGCTATACTCTTTACCTTTCTGCTTTGCTACGTGATCGAATACCTCTTTTAGGAAAGGTCCCATGTCAACAGAATTATTGTGCAGCGTTTCAATCACACGTTTGTATCTCTGAATACGTGTCGTTTGATCAATATATGGCTCCTCGCTATGCCATAGGTCAGATGGAATAAAGCTTGGAAATTTTTCGAATATCTCTTCTTTTGTGTATTTATGAAACTTGATCTTGAATCTTTCAGGGTCTTCCCAATAGACAGAGCCTATAGCCAGTATAAGTGTATTCATATTGGCATGGCGTCCAATGTAGGGATTGCATTTGAGCATTAATTCAATGGATTCATCGATGTCTGCTTCGGTCTCGCCGGGAATTCCAATAACAGTATTAACCTCTGTATTAATACCTGCTTTATAGCAGTCACCCAGATTCTGATAGATCATATCCTTTGTGTAGCCCTTCATCTGAAGTCTTAGGCTGTTAGTTGACCAGGCATCGACGCCAAATCGGAGTGCTACAAACCCACCGGCAACCAGTTTGTCAAAGTAGGCCCGGTCTGATTTTTTGTGAATTCTTAACTGGCCGGTTAATCTGATTTTAAGTTTTCTTTTAATGATTTCATCGCAGATTGCCACGACTTTTTCGGGTAGACCATTTAGGTCACTCTCATTAAACATAAACAGGTTGCATCCCTGGTCGTAGAGATATTCAAATTCATCCACAACCAGTTTTGGATCCCTGACGCGCCAGAAAAATCTCTCCGCACAGAATGTGCAGCGGGACCATCTGCAACCACGGCTCGCGATGATTGGCGTTAATTGATAATTGTTATAATTTCTATAAAGTTTAATATCGGTCCAGTCATATTTCGCCATCTCCAGTGAATCGAGATCCATTGGCATGGGATAGTTTGTGAAGCTATAGTCAGGTGAATCGAACCTAGATAAAATGCCTGGAAGATCCTTCGGACGTTCCCCCTTTGCGAGTGCCTCTACAAGTGGACCGACTGTAAGATCGGCTTCACCTATGCACATATAGTCGGATTCTGGAAAGGCTCTCCTGCCTATAGAGGATTGATAACAGCTAAAGCCACCTACCAAGATTATCGTGTTAGGCAGACGAGGCTTAACCTCCCTTACAACAGCCCTTGCAAATCGAACATTGCACTCCTGAAGGGAGAGTCCCAAAATTTTTGGCTTGGCTTGGATTATCTTATCAATAGTCTCGTCTATAATCGGGCGGAAATACTCAATGACATCTGGCTTTTGCCATTGATCATAGGCCTCTGCCAACCAGGGATCGGGATGCATTTCATGGCCACCGGGTGTTAAGTTCTTCTCTGGTCGGTCAAAAAGTCTATGAATGTGGTATCTATGGTAGGTGACAATATCCAGATCAAATGTTTGAAAATTGATCGATGTTTTTTTGAGCGCGTTGTGCAGATAGGCTAGTCCATTTGGTAAAAAGGCAAGATTTCTTGCCGGCGAATCAATGACCAGAAGATCGAGGTTGTGGCGAAATTCAATATCTGGAAGATCTATCGGGTAGATTGAATTTACATCAGGGATCCATGAGTTCGTTGGAATGACTTCCCAATTTATGTCCATTAGAATCTCAGGGGTAACTATTTCAATCCCATATGGGATTTTTCTTTTTAATGACATTAATCTGACGGCTAATGTTTCACCTATGAAAAGTGTTTTAGTGTTGCTGGGTAACTTTTTTATGTCATCTATCACAGCTACTGAGTGTGTGGAAAGCTGTGGCGTATGTTTTAATAGGTGTGTCAGGAAGTTGCTACTAGCCCGTACGTCCCCCCCAGCGAGCGGCCGAAGCCCCCAGCCGAAGGCGTGGGGGGCCGGGGTCTCAACGTGGAGATCCCCACGGCCTTCGGCCTGGGGATGACGAATGCCGAAAAGAGTAAGTTGTTTTTTTGTCAGTAAGTATTCACCAATAAGTTTGAGGCACCTTATGGCACTTTCTGACTCAATATCCTGAAAGCAGCGAAATGGACTGAACCTCATCTGATTTGCTTCCGCTCTTATCGATTTTCTCTTGATTTTTATAGGTACAGTTTTTTTAATGTAGTCCATAAATTATTTTATATTAAGATTCAGTTGTCATTCCCGCACTTTGTTATTCCCGCGAACGCGGGAATCTCTCCGTCATTGCGAGCGAAGCGAAGCAATCTCCCGCGTTGAGATCCCTCGCTTCGCTCGGGATGATGAGATAGATCCCGGTTTTCACCGGGATGACAAGCGCAGGGATGACAAATTACTATTGCGCGTGCTGGCTTATCTTATTTTTAATTTTAAAAAATAATCCCTTTGCTCCTTCTTCCTTGAAAATTTCCATTGCCCGCCTTGCCGTCCATTTTAGCCTTGATGGATTTTTTAAAAGAGGAACACCCTTCTGCCTAAAAGATTTGTATAGTGCGTCCATTTTCGCTTTATAAATTAAATAGGCTGGGCGTGTTAATGCCTCATTATATTCGTTATAATTAATGCCCCAAAATTGATTCTCGCAAAAAACAATATGGTACATGCTGTCTTTGGGGTCTATAAAATCGTTCTGGAGTTGACTCGCAACTTTAATTGCAAAATCCTCCCTTCGTTTCGTTGTTCCATAATCCTTTTGTTTAAGATCGGTATCATTTTCATTTGCCAGATCTGGTCTCGCGCTGTGATCTGCCCCTTTTCCCTCCGCGACATCCTGGATGACCTGTTTTAGAAAAGGGCCCATATCAACTTTTTTGTCATGAAGTGTTTTGATCATTCTTTTAAAGCGCTCAACCCGGATATCCTGGTCTATGTATGGATCCTCGCTATACCAAAGGTCAGACGGGATAATGGTGTGATATTTCTCAAAGATCTCTTCTTTTGATTTGTTGAATTTTATTTTGAATCTTTCTGGATCCTCCCAATAAACAGAGCCAATGACGAGCATCAATGGATTCATATTCGCGTGTCGTCCAATGTATGGATTGCACTCGATCATGAAATCAATACCTTCATCTATGTCTGCCTCAGTCTCCTGGGGGACACCCACAACAGTATTTACTTCCGTGTAAATTCCCGCTCCCCAGCAATCCCTTAAATTTTGTAATACCATCTCTTTAGTGTACCCCTTCATTTGAAGGCGTAACCCATTTTTCGACCAGGCATCCACACCAAATCTGAGGGCAACAAATCCCCCCCTATGCAGTCTGTCGAAATATTCTCTGTTACATTTTTTATGTACACGCAGCTGCCCTGTTAATTTTATTTTTAATCCTCTTTTGTAGATCTCATCACATATCGCGATAACCTTTTCGGGTAGCCCGTTTAGATCACTCTCGTTGAACATGAATAAATCGCAGCCATGATCATGAAGGTACTCAAATTCATCAACTACAAGTTTTGGGTCACGTACTCTCCAGTAAAAGCGCTCAGCGCAGAATGTGCATCTAGACCATCTGCAACCGCGGCTAGCGATAATAGGAGTCAATTGATAATGATTGTAGTTTCTATAAAGGGAGATGTCGGTCCAATCATAAGTAGCCATATCTAGAGTATCGAGATCCATCGGCATCGGATAGTTCTGAAATGTATATCCAGGTGTGTCTAATCTGGAGAGAATTCCTGGGAGATCTTTTGGACGCTCCCCCCTTGCTAAGGCTTCGATTAGTGGCCCAACCGTGAGGTCCGCTTCGCCAATGCACATGTAGTCACATTCCGGAAAGATTCTTAAACCAACTGATGGCTGAAAACAGCTGAATCCACCTACAACAATCAGTGTGTCAGGGAGTTCCTTTTTAATTCCATTTACAATCTCTCTGACAAATTTAATATTGCATGCCTGAATTGAGAAACCGACAATTTTAGGCTTTGCTTTTGCGAGTTTCTGAATAACTTCATCAATTACAGGCCTAAAATATTCCAGTACCTCGTTCTTTTGCCACTCATCATAACCCTCGGCCAACCAGGGATCTGGATGCATTTCGGTCCCTATCTTTGTATGTATGGTGTCGGGCCGGTCTATAAGCCTATGAATGTGGTATCTATGATAAACAATTATATCTAAATCGACTGTCTGAAATTTTATTTTTGTCTTTTTAAGTGCGTTATGAACATATGCCAGGCCGTTTGGTAAAAATGAGAGGTTTCTTGCCGGGGCATCGATTAATATAAAATCGAGATTGGGTTGGAATTCTATGTCAGGTACATCTATGGGATATATGCTTTTTACCTCGGGCACCCACGCATTATATGGAATTGCTTTCCAATTGATATCCACTAGGTTTTCAGGGGTTATAACATCTATTCCTTTTTGTACCTTTTTCTTAAGGCTAATAAGATTGAGTGCATGATATTCGCATAGAAAAACCGACTTGGTATCTGCAGGGATATTATTAATGGTTTCCCGATTAACTATTATATTTTTTGAAAGTGAGGGGGTTATTTCCAGTAATTTCTTTAAAAACTCTCCATTGCCATCAGAATAGAGCACTAGATTCTCTTTTTTACATAAATAATCGCCAATGACCTTAATACAGCGGTTGGATTCAATATTTTGGATATCCCTGAAGCAACGGTATGGGCTAAATCTCATCTGTGAGGCATTTGCTCTGATTTTCTTATTTTTTACTTTAGCTGTTATGGTCTTCTTTATAAAATCCATGTTGCGACTGTTCCTATCTGCCCATCTGTTTGTTAAATGAAATGATTAATATAATAATACATAAAAGTAAAAATTAGTCGTTACCTTTTTGGGGAGAGACCCATCGTCATGCCCAGACCGAAGGTCGTCGGGCATCTCATTGAAAACACTAAGATCCCCGACGCGACTGCGTCGCTGGGGATGACTTTTGGGTCTCTCCCCGGTACCCTAATGCATTCAATATCCGCTCCGCTTCAGATACAATCCCTCCTACATCCTCGCTATGCCCATCCGCGTAGATCTCTTTAGCAAACTCAGATGTTACCGGGGCGCCTCCAACCATGACCTTAAAGGGTGAACCCAGTTTTTTATTCTCCTCTATCAGGAGTTTCATCTGGATCATTGTGGTTGTCATTAACGCGGAGAGGGCCAATATCTGCGCGTTGTTTTCTCTTGCTGCCTTAAATATGGCGTCCATTGGAACATTACGTCCGAGATCTATTACATTAAAACCGAAATTTTTAAGCATAAGGATACAGATATTTTTCCCTATATCGTGAATGTCTCCTTTGACCGTGGCAAAGACTACGGTAATCTTCGGTTTCTCATCTTTGCCCGTTTTTTCAAAGTGTGGTTCCAGGAGTTTTACGCCTATCTTCATTGCCTCAGCGGCCGCGACCAGGTGTGGTATGAACTTCTTCCTTCTGCCGAACAGATCCCCAAGATATCTTATCCCAGGGGTCATGACATTCAAGAAGAGGGCGAATGCCTCCTTTTTGTTTGTCTCGAGAAATTTATTGATGTCTCCAGTGATCTTCTCCCTTTTTCCATCGACTATGTCCCAAAAAATCTCTTTCTGCAGAGGATCAAGTTTTAAATCGGGAGCTGAATCATGTTCCACAGATTTGCCTTCTGAAGCAGGCTTATTTTCCGGGACCTTGTCTTCTGTTATCGGGGATGACCAGTTTTGCAGGTAATTCTCGGTAGAATTCTTTCGTTGTGTAAAAAGCTCTGCGGCAGCGATGCGGATTGCAACGTTTGATTCTAGAACGTTCATTATCGCGGAATTTAATCCATGCTGAATTGCCATCGTAAGATATGCCTGATGCACAAATTTTCTGTTCGGTAATCCAAATGACGCGTTACTTAAACCAAGTATTGTTGAGCAACCGAGCTCCTTTGTTATTAGTTCTATTGTGCGAAGGGTTTCAATACTCCCATTTTTCATCGCGGAGACAGTGAGGCTTAGGCAATCGAAAACAACATCATTTCTGGTAAGGCCTGCATCCAATAACCTGTTTAATATTTTTTTTGCGTATTTTAGGCGGCCTTCAGCGGTTTCCGGGACCTCGGTTTCAGTTGTCAGAGCAAGAACCGCTCCACCGGTTTTTTGTGCGATTGGTATAACCTCATCGAGTTTTTCATCCTCAGCGTTAATGCTGTTCAAAAGTGGTCTCCCATAATATACGCTTCCACCTGAAAAGAGTGCTTCGGAAAAACTGCTATCGATTACAAGTGGAATATCGACCACGTTTTGGACCGCAACCACAACGTCCGACATCATTTTTGGCTCATCGATTAACGGGACACCGACGTTAATATCGAGACATTGCGCGCCGGCTTCAGCCTGCCTGAAGGCATCATTCATCAATGCCTCAATGTTTCCCTCCCTTATTGATTTGGCCACCTGCTTTCTTCCTGTAGGGTTAATCTTCTCCCCTATAATAGTAAATGGATGTTCGGGACCGATTATCACTGTTCTTGTTTTGGCTGAAAGGATTGTACCTCTCCTTTCAGTGGTGATTGAGTGCGCAAAGAGTTCTCTCCCTCGGTTATCAATACTATTTTTTATTGCCCGGATATATTCAGGTGTTGTTCCGCAACATCCTCCTAAAATTCTGACCCCTGCCTTAAAGAACAGTTCGATATATTCAGCCATTTGTGGCGCGTTTAATGGGAAAACGGTTTCCCCATCCTTTAATTTAGGAATTCCAGCGTTTGGTTGAGCTACAAGTGGCAGCGCGGAAATGGATTTCATCCGCTCTATGACTTTTAACATCGCATCAGGACCGACCGAGCAATTTGCTCCTACGACATCAGCGTGGAATCCCTCTGCTATTGCGACAGCTGATTCAGGGCTTATGCCAGTATCCGAGAGTGTATCTGTGTTGAATGTCATTGAGGCGATTATTGGAACATGCCTGCTGATACTGCGAACGGCAGAGAGTGCCGCCTTGAATTCAAGAGAATCGAACATCGTCTCAATAATAATTGTGTCAACACCAGATTCTACTAAAACCTTTGCCTGCTCATAAAAGATGTCGAATGCGGCATCAAATGAGAGGGAGCCGGTTGGATAAATAGTATCCCCACTTGGTCCTATGTCTCCAGCAACAAATGTTTTTTCTCTCCCCGCGCGTCGTGCAATGTCAACCGCCCGTGAATTAATCTCCCTTAATTTATTGTATGCCTGATATTCATTTAGGCGAAGTTTTGAGGCCCCAAATGTGTTTGTAATTAATATATCCGCTCCAGCAGCGGCGTATTCCCGTTGTACGCTTTCAATGATCTCTGGTTTTTCAAGATTCCAGAGATCTGGCGCGTATCCGGCTGGAAGGCCACGTTTCATTAAGAGTGCACCCATCGATCCATCTAAAACCAGGAGTCGGGTAGAGAGGGCATTTCTAAATTCTTCATATCTACCACTATTCACTCTTCACTTCTCCAATCTTCGTCATTCCAATTCGTCATTGCGAGGAGTTGCAAGGGGATCCTTCCCTACGTTCAGGACAGGCTCCGCAATCTCAGATTGCTTCGCTTCGCTCGCAATGACGTGCTCGCTCGCAATGACGTGCTCGCTCGCAATGACGTGCTCGCTCGCAATGACGTGCTCGCTCGCAATGACGTGCTCGCTCCCATGTGCGGAGAGGGTCATATTTTCTATAAAGGCCCTCTGGAACTCATCCTTTAATGCAAGTTCAATCGGTTGTTTTACTTCTGCGAGCCATTTAGCAAATGAGTTACGGGTCGTGATATCGCTTTTACCCCATTCGATGGTGCCAGCCAAGCTCAGGTTTCCTAATGTAATTGTCTCTATTGATGGGAGCAAGCCTATCTGCAGGCATGATTTCAGATCCAGATGGGAGCCGAAAGCCCCAGCAAGATATAATAACTCTGGTTTTTTGTCGCTCTCAGAGGCAACAAGTTCCAAACCTGTTTTGATTGCAGATTTTGCAAGCTGGAATTCGCGGATGTCATCCTGATTTATTGCTAGTTCATCTGTTAACTGAAGCCTTACATCCTCTAAAACCTCACCATCGGTAGTTATAAAGCCTTTTTCAACCAAGATTGCAATCATCTCAATTAGAGCAGAGCCACAGATTCCTTTGGGGATGTCGTTTCCTATAACATCGAAAAGCCATTTCTCGTTGCTATATTTTGGGTTGATTATCGCGCCACTTTCAGCCCTCATTCCTATGCTTATGCTTGAGCCCTCAAATGCGGGACCTGCGGGGGTGCTGGAAATAAACAATCTCTCTCCATCCCAATAGATAATCTCTGAGTTTGTACCAACATCAATAAGAATCCATCTTGTTTTGTTGATTTTATTCTCCCGCCAAAGTTTGAATATACCGGCAAAAAGATCTCCCCCGACAAAGCTGTGGATTAGTGGAAGTGTTTCTATTTCAAAATCATCGGTAGAAATTTGCTTTGATGTTAAGGAAACCGGCTGGTATGGCGAGACGGCAAGCTGGTCAATGGGTAGACCTGCTATAAATGACGTTACCGCGGAGTTCCCGGCGACATAGATCTTTACGTCATTGCGAGGATCGGGTGACCGCCGAGGATCCTTCACTGCGTTCAGGACAGGCTCCGCAATCTCGCGTTGAGATCCCTCGCTTCGCTCGGGATGACGAATGGTCGCCTCGGGATGACGTAAGTCGTCATTGCGAGGAGCCGAAGGGGGATCCTTCACTGCGTTCAGGACAGGCTCCGCAAACTCAGATTGCTTCCCCCCGACGGCTTCGCCTGGGGGCTGAAGGCTTTTTTCGCTCGCAATGACGTGTTCGCCCGCAATGACGTGTTCGCTCGCAATGACGTCTTTGTCATCCCCGTGAAAACGGGGATCTGGATTCCCGCT
>Ga0155587_1100_pt1 | contig 16870 bp, 16 predicted proteins | sample RifCSPhighO2_12_FD_107244 | JGI IMG/M metagenome (GOLD analysis project Ga0155587, IMG submission 107244) | Deltaproteobacteria bacterium RIFCSPHIGHO2_12_FULL_43_9
TCATTGCGAGGAGCCGCAGGCGACGAAGCAATCTCGCGTTGAGATCCTTCGCTCCGCTCAGGATGACGTTTTTGTCATTGCGAGGAGCCACAGGCGACGAAGCTACGCCTCGGGATGACGTAAATTACCTGTCAGAAATTGAACGATTGAAAGGGCAACCAAGGGGGCCGTATCCGTACGAAAGATGGTTTTGCCCAGAGAAAGGCTCCGAAAACCAGCTTTGGTAGCCAATCCAGCCTCAGCCGGATCAAAACCCCCTTCCGGGCCTATAAGGATTGATATGTTTTCTGGCGTGGATGCTGGCCAGACCTCCTTTATACTATTTTGTTTTTCTTCTTCATAGAAAAAGAGGTTTAGTTTCGACGCTTTAAAAGATCTTATGAAATCTTCAAAAGATTTAGGTTCATCTATTTCAGGTAACCATGCCAGTCCAGATTGCTCCAAGGCATGTCTTGCTATTTCCCTCCATCTCTCAACCTTGCCCTTTTCTTTATTTTTGGGAATCTTAACTACTGTTCTCCGGGTTATAATAGGTGCAATTCTGGAGACACCTAGCTCTGTTGCTTTCTGTATTACAAAATCAAATCTGTCACCCTTTGCTATTGCCTGAATCAGCGTTATTTCTGTTTTTGGTTTTGGGATAAATTTTTTGTTTATGGATTTTAGAGAGGTTGTGGTTTTTGACGTACTATATATTTCCGTCTCAAATATCGTGCCACGCCCGTCAATAAGCTCCACCTTATCTCCAACACGCACCTTAAGTACCCTTAAAAGCTTGTGATGGTACTCCCCGCCAAGCTCTATAATATCTTTATTTAATATGTTTGAATCAACCAAAAGGCGGATCATTACTGTTCTTTCTTAAAGAGAAACGAAATCCATTCTCCGTCTTCCTCTTCCGAAATTAGCTTAAAGAAATTTCTATTTACAAATCCCTCTATAGTGTCTTTTCTTTGATTTTTTAAAATTCCGGAAATTACGCATTGACCTTTTGGATTCAGGAGTTTTTTAAAAAACGGGGCATATTCCAATATTGTCTGCAGAAGGATATTTGCAATAATTAAATCAAACTTGGCAGTTATTTTTTCCAATGGCTCATTGCTAAAAACTATTTTATTAGAAACATTATTTATAATGGAGTTTTGCCTTGCTACCGCAAGGGCTTTTTTGTCGATATCAATTGCAGTGATGCTACATACTTCGAGCTTGGCCGCGGCAATTGCCAATATACCGGAGCCTGTACCTACATCGAGCAGGGTGTTTATTTTATTCTTTTTAATAATGTGTTCCAGATATTCTAAGCAAAACGCCGTAGTAAAATGGTGCCCTGTTCCAAAGGCCTGCCCGGGATCGATATAAATCACCGTTTCATCCGACCCATACCTCCTCCGGTCCCATGACGGAGAAATTATAAGGTTCATCCCGATTTTGATCGGTCTAAAACCCTTTTTCCATTCCTTATTCCAATCTTTATCGGCTATTTCTTCGATATGTGCCTGAAGATCGTTTTTGCCGATGGTAAAAGTTTGAACCAATTTTATGCTTTCTACTATTTTTTTTATTTTCCCCCGATCAAGTGTTTTAAAATACGCGTCCAGTGTCACATTTTGAGATCGCTTCAGCTTTAGAAATTCCTCACATTTCAGGGACTGGCCGAGAGGTTGGAGCTCATCATAAACAAGAAACTTCTCTTCTATACCGCAGGCTCCAAAACCGATTAAGAGAGCACCCAACTCTTCAGATATTATCGATGGAACATTGATCGATAGTTTTGACCACTTCATTTCACTACAACTACGCAATTTCTTCCCTTTTTCTTGGCATCGTAAAGGGCCTTGTCAGCATTAGCTATTAATTTATCCGGAGGGCAATCTTCAGGGTATGATGCAAGACCAATACTGATGGTCATATTTTTTGAAGGAAGCCTTGACTGAAAATCGAATTTGGTCATTTCAATTGCCTTTCTGATCCTTTCAGCAAACAACTTGGCACCCTCCTTGGGGGTTTCCGGAAGCAGGATTACAAATTCCTCACCACCATATCTTGCAACCGTATCAACTTTTCTCGAATTCTCAATTAATATATTGGCTATTTTTTTCAGAGCCTTGTCTCCGGATGGGTGGCCGGAAATATCGTTATATTCTTTAAAATAGTCAACATCGACCATTAAGAGGGAAAGATTACGCTGGAATCTTTCAACCCGGCTGATTTCCTCACCCAATCTTTGGAGAAAATATCGCCTGTTATATAAATTAGTAAGGGCGTCCGTAATGGCTTGTTTCTGTAATTTTGAATTTATCTTTCTTATCTCGCTTGTCCTGTCAGCGATACTTCTCTCAAGGCCTTTGTTAACCCCAAGAAGTTCTTTCTCTTTCTGCGCCAATTTTTTATTTTGATCTTTGAGGCGGGATATTAATGATTTATTTTGCGTCTGCAAATCGTACCTTTCGAGGGCCTGCTCCACAATTAATTGCAGCTCCTTATTTTCCCATGGTTTTGTGAGGTACCTGTAAATACGGGCGGAATTAATTGCGTCAATCAGATCGGCAATGTCGGTGTATCCCGTTAAAATAATCCTGACGATATCGGGATACTTTTCATAAACCTTGGTCAAAAACTCAATCCCATTCATCCGGGGCATTCTTTGATCAGCTATTATCACCTGCACCGGTTCCTTTTTTAAAAGCTCCAGCGCTTCAAACGGACTGGTAGTCCCTATTACCCTTCCTACACCACGAAGGGTCCGCTCAAGGGATTTGACAACGTTGTCTTCATCATCAACTACAAGAATTGTACTCTCTTTTGGCATGTAAATGCCTCCTCAATCCGTATCGGATTTTGTGGGATCATCCCGAAGCGAAACTTCGTCATCCCGAGCGAAGCCTCGTCATCCCGAGCGAAGCCTCGTCATCCCGAGCGAAGCCTCGTCATCCTGAGCGAAGCCTCGTCATCCCGAGCGAAGCGAGGGATCTGTTCGCTGAGATCCTTCGCTCCGCTCAGGATGACGTTTTTGTCATTGCGAGGAGCCGAAGGCGACGAAGCAATCTCGCGTTGAGATCCTTCGCTTCGCTCAGGATGACGAGAAGGCCCAGGATGACGAGAAGGCCCAGGATGACGAGAAGGCCCAGGATGACGAGAAGGCTCAGGATGACAGTTATGTCATTTGTGAATATTTATTAAGAAGCGATAGCTTCCATTTGGATACATTTCATATCCGCTGATTCCTTTTCTATACGCGGCTACATTATTCAGGTACCAAAGACTTAAGTAAGGAACTTCATTGGCTACTATCTCCTGCACCTTATCATAGATGGGCCTTCTCTTCTCAAACAGCGTGGTAACCCTTCCCCTTTCCAACAAATCATCCAGCTCTTTGTTGGAGTAATACCCCCTATTTCTCCCCTCTGGAGCGAATCTGGAAGAGCTAAAAATATCAAAATAGATATCGGGGTCCGTAATCCCAACGAGTCTGCCGGAGGCTATTTGAAAATTTCCGGTTTTCAGATCCTGATAGAATGTTCCCCACTCATATGTTCTTACGTTGATTTCAATTCCTACTGAGTGGAGCTGGTCCCTGATAGCCTGAGCCAGATCGGTTGCATCATTGGAGTTTGATGTTTTATATTCCAATTTAAATCTTGGCAACGGACCATCCCCGTCGGGATCTTTAAGCCCAGCTTCATCCAGAAGTTTTTTGGCTTTCACTAGATCATAGGAATAATGCCTAAGACCTGATCTAAAATATTTATTCTGTGGCGATAATAGACTAGTGGCTTCTGTAGCAGCATTGGAGAGAAGAAACCTGATTATCATCTCCCGATTTATCGCATGGGCAATGGCATGGCGAACCTTAATATTTTTCAGAATCGGGTCTCGGAAATTGAATATCAGATATTGATATGTAATACCGGGCTCAGAGACAAAAACCAGATTGTCATCCTTCTTTACCTCCGGAATCAGATGCAGGTCTAATGTGTTTTGAAGGAGATCTACCTCACGCTGTTTCAGCTTAAGAAAGCGCGTATTGGCATCTTGGACCAAAATAAAATTAACCCTTTCTATTCTATCCCCACTTTTATCAACCCGTTCCAATTCCGCACTAGATTGGGAAAGCAACACCGTCTTAAACGGCCCTGTGCCAATAGGGGCCTTGGAGAAAGAAGGATTGGGTGGAGAGCCTGCCTCCTTCGGTAAAATTTTTAACAGGGAGAGGTCTACCAGGAACGGGGCAAATGGTTGATCGAGGGTGATCTTAATGGTATCTTTGTCTAAAGCGTTGATAGTCCTAATCTTTTTAAAGGCTGCGGCAAATGGTGAGGCTACCTGTGGATCAACATAATTGCTGTAAGACCACACAACATCCTCTGCCGTTACCCTTTTTCCGTTATGAAATACCAAATCTGGATGAAGAGAAAAAAGGTAGGTCTTTTCATCAAGCATCTGGATGGATGAAGCCGCCTCACCCTCGGGTTCCAAATTTTTATTTACCCGGACAAGGGAATCAAAAATCAGTGAGGTTAGCCATTGTGAATAGGCATCTGTAGCAAAACGTGGGTCCAATGTGGTTGGCATAGCTTCAATTGGAACCACCAGGGTGTTTTTGGGTGTTTTGGATAGTTTGGCGCAACCATAAAAAGTAAACATTATGAACATAACAAAAATTATCCGGAACCACATATTTGTTTTTAAAATCATCGCCCTATCCTCCCTCCTTTATCCCGCGCAGGGTTACGCGGCACAGACTACACCAAAAACTTTGGCATTAGAAATAGACCATATTCTATCAAATGCCGCACTGCGTAACACACAGATTGGGATAAAGGTGGTCTCTCTTAAAAATGGAGAGGTGCTTTTTGAAAAGAATGGCGAAAAACTATTAATACCGGCCTCAAACGCAAAGATATTAACAGCAGCAGCAGCCTTAAAAGAGATAGGTCCCCAATATAAATTTCTTACCAAGGCATTAACTGATGGGAAAATTGAGGGGAATAAAATTACAGGAAACCTTTATATACAAGGTGATGGTGACACATTCTTTGTCACGGAAATGATTTATTATTTCGCGAATGAGCTTGCCATTCGCGGTTTTACGGGGATCACAGGCGATGTCGTCATTGATGATTTCTATTTTGACAGGAATTACGATGTCCCCCCGGGTGACCGCGCGTATGTCGCGCCTGTTTCCGCCGTGGCCGCGAATTTTAATTCAATTTCACTCTTTATCCGGCCGGGAAATAGTAATGGATCACCGGCAAAGGTTGAGATTGATCCGCCAAACGAGTTTATAAAGATAATTAATCAGGCAAGAACCGGTGGTTCAAAATCCACTATATCAGTTATCAGAAAAGCAGATGGAGAAAAGAATATCATCGTGGTTTCGGGATCAATTCCATTAGGTGGAAAGGGGGAGAGGGCATACAGGAGCATAAGTAATCCACCCATGTATGCGGGAGCCGTGTTAAAATCCATATTTGCGCAGAGAGGAATCACGATTTCCGGTGTAATTGGGCATAAAGAGACACCGGCAAGCGCAAGAGAGTTGTTAATATATAAATCAAAATCATTTGATCTCGTTATTAAAGATCTGATGAATTTCAGCAACAATATGATTGCCAACCAATTAATTAAGGCTTTGGGAGCCCATAAGTATGGGGCGCCTGGAAGTATGGAAAAGGGGTTACGGGCGGCAAAGGAATCTTTGGCCTCTTTGGGAATTAAGCCGGAAAGCTTCGTTATGGTGGATGGATCTGGATACGACAGACAGAACCGTGTTTCAGCGGATCTGCTCACCACAATACTTAAAAAGATGTCTGAGGATATGGTCTTATTCCCGGGTTTCTGGTTTTCCTTACCGGTAGCCGGTGAAGAAGGCACCCTGGAAAGAAGATTTAAAAGTAATGGGGCCAAAGGAAAAATCAGGGCAAAATCCGGAACAATCACGGGTGTTGCCACACTCGCAGGCTATGCTCCGACAAAAGATGGTGAACTTTTGGCCTTCGCGTTTTTATTTAATGACCCAAGGGGAAGGACCAGAGAGCTTTATTCCTATCAGGAGAAGATCGGAGAGTTATTGTGCAACTTCACCCGTCAGCAATGAAAATAGTGCTTGGAATCTATTTTGCCACCTTTACTATTGCCGTTGTTTATGCGGTGAATCTTCTTCCAGTGCCTGAAGAAATTCAGGCTGAGGAGAGCAGTCAAATAGACACCGATGATTCAGCTCCAATAAAACCGGAATCACCGGACGAAGGGAAAATCCGATACCTTGCTTCTCCAAATTTCGCCAAACAGAATATTCCCGACTACGACCCCGAGACAACATTTAAAGTTCCACCGGGGATGGAATTCAGGGTAAATTTCTGGAAGGAGATTTACGGCAAATACACAACGGATCAGATTGTAATACATGATACAAAATGGCTGGTTATATACACGCATGTCGATATAAGTGATTTAAACCGCCAGAAAAACCTGAGTGAAGGAAATAAACAGAGGATAAAAAACAGAAGAATAAATAGCGTAAAGGAAGAGATCTCAAAAGTATTGCTTGAGATTCATAAAAACAGACAAGATCCCTCAAAATTATCGCCAACCGCCTCTCTTCTCTATCAAAAATTTAAACATGCAAAGGGGAATGACATTTTTTATGAGGCATCACGATTAAGAAATATCAGGGCACAGGTGGGGCAGAAAGATCAATTCATCCAGGGAATATATTTTGCCGGCAGATATTTAGATCAAATGGAGGAAATCTTCGCAAGAATGGGTATGCCGATAGAATTAACACGTCTGCCATTCGTAGAGTCTTCATTTAATCTAAGGGCGAGATCAAGGGTCGGGGCCTCAGGCATATGGCAATTTATAAGATCAACCGGAAAGCTTTTTATGCGGGTTGACTCTTTGGTTGATGAAAGAAACGATCCAATTACATCAACCGTGGCGGCGGCAAAATTGCTAAAAATAAATTATGAAATGCTTCAATCGTGGCCACTGGCAGTTACAGCGTATAATCATGGCCCCGCCGGTATGCGCAAAGCAGCAGTGAGAAGCGGCACAAAAGATATCGTGTGGATTACGAACAACTATGAATCCAGAACATTTGGTTTCGCGTCAAAAAATTTCTATGCTGAATTTCTTGCTGCACTTGAGGTCCAGACCCATTATGAACGATATTTTGGCAAACTACCCGTGGCTGATCCCGTGGAGTTTGACACGGTTAAAATGGTAAAGCCTATTTCTCTTTCTTCACTGATAATTTATACCAGACTAAATAAAGAGATTCTTCAATTCCTGAATCCCGCGCTGACTAAGGAGGTGTGGGGTGGCAGGAATCTGATTCCCACAGGTTACGATCTGAGAATTCCAGAAGGTGGCAAGGAAAGATTCCTGGCGCGACTGAAGGGAGTTCCATCCAATGAAAGGAGTACTACAGGCAGTGGTGTGAAATATTACACCGTCCAGGGAGGTGATAATTTGATCTCTATAGCCGAAGATCACGATGTAACTGTGGAATCAATTCGAGAAGCCAATGATCTTTCGGGTTCCCGGATACGGGCAGGACAAGTCCTGGTTATACCATGAAAATTCACTATATAATTTTTGTTCTTTTATTTATCTGTACCACCTCGAATGCAATGTTTAATGAGGCGTCCCTTGAACTGGGAACAAAATACGAAGAAGTGGGGGAATGGGAAAAGGCTGCTGAGAATTACAAATATTTTCTGATCAAAAATTTCAATCGCCCGGTTCCTCTAATAATAGGAACCTTTAAACTCGCCCGGACCCTGAAAATAACCGGGAAAGAGAACGAGAGCAAAGAGAAATTTGAAGAAGTGATTACTTTATATAATAAATATAAAAACCTGGTTGCTCCGCTGACAATTGAATATGTCGCAAACGCGAAATTTGCCCTGAATGACGAATTATTTAGCGTGGCAACTTTATCGCTTAAAGATAAAAATATGCCCTTGAATGCCTTTATCAAGGCCAGGGAGGAGGCCCTGAATTCGATGAAAAAAGGTTATGATGAAATAATCCAGCTAAATGTAAGAGAGTGGACAATGGCCTCTCTCTTTAAAATCGGCCTCGCATATGAGATTACAGGGTATACAATCCTTAGCTTTCCACTTCCCGAGGAAGAAAAGGACATAAAAAAAGAGGAGTTTTTCCTAAATTTACGCAACAAGGGTCTTCCTTACGAAGATCGGGCCATAACCTTTTATAAAGATATAATTACTTTAAATAAAAAATATGACGTGGGGAGTGAATGGGCAATGCTCGCCACACAAAGATTAGAAAATTTGAAATAGGAAGGCAGGAACATCGATGTCAATAAGAGTAATCCCCCTCGGTGGTCTGGGCGAATTCGGGCTTAACACAATGGTAATTGAAGCTGGGGCAGAGAGGGTGGTCATGGATTGCGGGGTTATGTTCCCTGATCCAACAATTGGGGTCGATTATGTGATACCAGATTTTCGCTACCTGCTAGCCCCTGATCGAAAAATTTCGGCATTGCTGATCACGCATGGTCACGAAGACCACATTGGGGCCGTGCCGTTCTTAATTGAACAAAAACCGATGGATATAATTTCAACTCCATTCACCCTGGCTCTTCTTAAGAAGAAATTTACAGATCTTGAGATGCCAATACCGGAAATGACCGAGGTTAAGCCCGGAGGAAGAGTGAGGATTGGATCCATCGAGGCGGAGTTTATCGCAGTAAATCACTCCATCCCTGATGCGTGCGCAATCGCGCTACATACCCCTTTTGGTACCATTATTAATTCAGGTGATTTTAAAATCGACCAATCAGAGTACAAGGGGGAAAGGATTTCCACAGAAAGATTTAAGGAGCTTGGGAAAAAAGAGACACTTCTTCTGATGTCAGACAGCACAAACATTGAAGTCCCCGGGAATACCCCTTCTGAAAATACATTAATCGCCTCGTTTGATGAAATATTTAAACCTGCCAAGGGTAGAATCTTTGTTGGTTTATTCGCATCTCATATTAGACGCATACAGGAGTTTGTTGATTTGGCAGTGAGGTATCACAGGAAAATCGCCTTTCTGGGGCGAAGCCTTACTGAAAATCTCGCTCTTGCCGTGGAACTGGGCTATATTTCACTTCCAACCACATTAATTGTTCCTCCTGAAAAGATTTCAAGGGTTAAGGAAAATGAAATCATGATTTTGGCAACAGGCACACAGGGAGAACGGGGTGCAGCTTTACCGGCAATCGCGGCCGGGGAAAATCCATACGTCAAGGTTTCTGAAGGGGATATATTGGTCCATTCGGCAAGAATTATCCCGGGGAATGAATTATCAACCGGACATATGTTTGATGGCTTCTATAAACAAGGAGCTAAAGTCATAGAATCAAGTGATAAATTAATACATATATCTGGTCACGGAGGGCAGGAAGATCAAAAACTGCTTATTAATCTGATTAAACCAAAATATTTCATCCCCATACATGGTAATTATAGATTACTGGCAAAACATGCGGACCTTGCCAAAGATGCCGGAGTACCCGAGCAACATATTTTTGTTATGGAAAATGGAGATTGTCTGGAGATCAAGAATGACAAGGCCCTTGTAACTAAACTCCTTAAGATAGAGAAGAATTTTGTAGAGGGCGGAATTCATGAGGGGATATCCGGCGCATTAATCAGAACACGCCGCCAGCTGGCAAGGGGAGGAGTTGTTATAGTTGTAATCATCAAGGAAGAGAGCACCGCTTCGATTGTCACCGGCCCTCATATTATCTGCAAAGGCGTTACAGATTCTGAAGATCTGATAGAAGAGATGAAAAACGTGGCTTCAGACTCACTCTCTGCAACCACCCATGAATTTTCAGACCCGCATGATGAAATCAGGGTGGCGATCAGGCGCTTGCTCGAAAAAAGAATCTCCAAACGTCCCTTGGTCGTTCCAATTATTCTGGAAGTTTAATAGATCCCCGTTTTCACGGGGATGACAATTCCGTCATTGCGAGGAGGGGCGAAGCCCCGACGAAGCAATCTCTTCGTGGGAGATCCCTGCTTTCGCAGGGATGACAAATGTGGTGAATAGTTATTATTTTTTAAAATATTGAGCATTGACCGCCGTAAACTGCTTCCACTTATCCGGAACTTCCTCTACAGGAAATATCGCTTCGACGGGACAGGCAGGAACACATGCTCCACAGTCAATGCAAACATCTGGATCAATATAAAGCTGGGTCGAGGATTTGTCGTCTGACTGATGTATGCAATCTACCGGGCAGACATCCACACAGGCAGTATCCTTGACGCTAATGCATGGCTCACAGATCACATATGTCATTTATTTATCTCCTAATACTGTGACACATTGATTTTTAATAACTATTCAGTTGTCATTCCCGTAGGTGTCATTCCCGCGAAAGCGGGAATCCAGATCCCGGTTTTTACCGGGATGACATTAATCGTAGATCCCTGCTTTCGCAGGGATGACAAACGGGGTGAACAGTTACAATTTTTATAGCTATTTTTTTATAAATTGCCAAGATCAACTTAGGTTTATCCTTTCAAGCCACTGTTCCAGTTTGAGATTAACAAATTCAGGCATATCGAGCTGCGTACAATGACTCGCGTATGGAATCTTCACATACTCCGCGTTGGGTATCGCTTTCGCCAAAAAATCCTGATGTTCAATCGGAGTAATAAGGTCATTCTCCCCACCTATAATAAGGGTTGGACATTTTATTTTGCCAAGCAGTGGTTTACCATCGTATTTCGCGTAATTTTGTAGCAGGTATAATAGGGTTTCCGGCGGGTGCCTGGAAACGCCTTCAATATAGGTCTGAATATCATCGGCCTGAGACAGGGCTTTATTAAATCCTAGCGTGGAAATTAGAGAATGCCCCAACTTAGATGGAAGTACCCGTCGGTAAATTAAATTAAAAATACGGGGCGTGTTAAGATACCCCCATTTTAATACCTCAAAACCAACCTGTGAAAATTTTGATCTAAACATCGATTCAAAAGGATTATCAACCTTTCCACAGATCAAAACTAACCCGCTCAGCTTTTCCGGAATTATGGATGAAAGCTCGACAAGCACAGCTACTCCCATGCTATGACCAACACAAATAGCCTTTTCACACCCCAGGTGATTTAAAACAGCACGGACATCCTCGGCACATTTTCTAATTGTTAGTTCAGAATAATTGGAAGGCATACCCGAACGATTATGCCCGCGGTAATCGAGCATAATTACCTTGTACTTTGACTTGAAATATTCCCATTGATAGTGAAAGTGCCATGGACCACAGGTAACCCCATAGCAAAAAACTATCGGAAAACCACTCCCCTGCGTCTGGTAAAAAATGGTTGTTCCATCAATGCTTGTAATATATCCCTGTTCCATTAAACCCCTTATTTTGACTTCATTTCATCGATATATAAAGATTTTTACAAAAATATGTTACTATGTGTAGTGGCGCTATCAACTTATATACAGTGTAGCGCTTTAATATGCGAATATTATTAGTAATTCTGTCAGTTTTCATAGTCCTATTAATCCTAACCGGCCTGTTAACATATGCCTATTTCTCCCAAAACATCCCGGATATTAAGACCTTAGCAACATACCATCCGCGAACCGTTACCGAGGTCTTTAGCTCTGACAACTCCAAGATAGGTGAATTTTTTGAAGAGAGAAGGCTTCTAATAAAATATGAAGATATTCCTAAGTGGTTAATAGATGCCTTTATCGCCGCTGAGGATAAGGGCTTCTGGGAGCATAGAGGAATTGATTTAGAGGGTATCTTAAGGGCCGCTATCAGCAACATAAAGGCTGGGAGGGTCGTTCAGGGAGGGAGTACCTTAACTCAACAGGTTGCTAAAAACCTTCTCCTATCAACAGAGAGGCGCTTTTCAAGAAAAGTAAAAGAACAAATTCTCGCAATGAAGATTGAGAGAGAATTTTCAAAAAAACAAATCCTCTACATCTATTTAAACCAGATATATCTTGGTCATGGCGCGTATGGTATTCAAGCTGCCGCATCAAACTTTTTTAATAAGAACATCAAGGATCTAACGCTGGCCGAAGCCGCGCTACTTGCCGGCCTGGTGCAGGCACCAAGCAAATTACCAAATATTCAGTATGCTAAAGAGAGACAGGAATATGTCCTGACTAGAATGATTGAAGACAAATATATTACAAAACAACAGGCAGATGAGGCCCTGAAGCAGGAAATAAAAATTCTGGAAAGAAAAGATATTAATCTGGAGCAGGCTCCATATTTCACGGAGCATGTCAGGCGCTATTTAATTAAAAAATATGGAATGGAGAAGGTTTATCGGGAAGGATTGAAGGTTTACACGACATTAAATCTAAAAATGCAAAAGGCAGCTCAAAAAGCAGTTGAAGCTGGAATCAAACAGATTGATAAACGACGCGGATACCGCGGGGCAATTACGAACCACCAGACAAATGAATCAATGCAATCGGCACTCAGGAGAATCCATCAGGAGCAGGTAGCGGCCGCGCAGGGATTTTCACTCGTTATCCCGGCAAAAAACGATTTAAAATCACCGGCCACAAATGAATCGACAAAAGAGGAACTAACACCAATCAGGGTTGGCGACATTGTACACGGTATAGTTCTCACATTCGATTCAAATTCAGTAACTGTCGGGGTCGGCAACAGAAAAGGAACCATTCCTTTCGACTCCATGAGATGGGCAAGGACACCAAATCCTGATCTGGCAGGCTGGGAATCCCCGTTAATACACCCCGGCGAAGTACTACGGGTTGGAGATGAAATTTTAGTTAAAGTAACTGGAATCACAGATACCAGTTTAAGCCTGGAGCTGGAACAGGCTCCCATAGTACAAGCAGCTTTGGTTTCCTATGATTCAATTGGCGCATTAGTCGCAATGGTTGGTGGATATAGTTTTGAAGATAGTGAATTTAACAGGGCCTCTCAGGCATTAAGACAGCCAGGTTCGGCTTTTAAACCTTTTATTTACTCTGCGGCCCTGGACAAGGGATTTACCCCCGCAACAATAATCGTTGATTCCCCCATAGTTTATGATGATGCACTAAGGAATCAAAAATGGACTCCTGAAAATTATGAACAGGTTTTTTATGGAGACACAACATTAAGAACGGCTTTAATCCATTCAAGAAACGTCGTAACAATCAAGATACTTCAGAATATCTCTGTGCCTTACATCATTGACTACGCCAAGAAGCTTGGGTTTACTGCCAATTTTACGCCAGACCTTTCACTTGCCCTTGGCTCGTCCGTAGTAGCCCTTGATGAACTAACCACCGCTTACGGTATTTTCATGAATCATGGCAGGAAACTTTCTACGTACTTTATAAAAAAACTAACAGACAGGGATGGTAATATTTTAGAAGAGTTTATTCCAAAACAACCACTTTCTGCTGAATCCATAACCACTGAAACACCCTCAGATCAGGTCATTTCACCCCAGACTGCTTTCCTAGTCACGCATCTTTTGAGAGAGGTAGTACAGTTTGGAACTGGGAGATCCATAAGAAGCCTTGGACGCCCAGCGGCGGGCAAGACAGGAACAACTGATAATTTCACTGATGCGCTATTCATTGGATTCACCCCCTATATTTTAACCGGTGTATGGACTGGGATTGATGATGTATCCTCGTTGGGCAAAGGAGAAGCTGGTGGAAAGACCGCGGCACCTATCTGGTTAGATTATATGAAAGAAGCTACCAAAGATTTTCCTGTAAGAGATTTCGATGTCCCGGAAGGAATTGTATTTGCAAGTATCGACAGAAAAACCGGGAAACTTGCCACCACCGATACCGAAGACCCAGTATATGAAGCCTTCCTCGCGGGAACCGAACCAAAAGAGCCTGGAACTGGTGGAGAGCAACAGCAGCCAGGCGCAGAAGAGAGTGAAGAATTCCTGCGAAAAGGGCTGCAATAATTTCCACTTCATTTCGAGCTCCCTCGTCATCCTGAGCGGAGCGAAGGATCTCTTCGTCATTCCCGTTCCCCGCTTCCTATAAATCGCAATACACTCATTTTTTGAGTTATAGAAGACCCTTCTATAACTCACGGCCGATAGTGTCTAGATTTTTGTACATACACCCCATTTGGGCCGTTTTTGAATGCCCTTAATTCTAACCTTGAATATGGTCGTTCAGATTTGCAGGGAACTGGTAGCCAAGGTCCGGCTCGTTTACATTACTTTTTTAGAACACTTATACTAACCAAAATAAAAGCTATTGAAACGTAGCTACATATAGAATACGATGTATTTATGTCTGGCCTTACGGGAAAACGTTGGTACTTCTTTATGTGGGATGAAAATAATGTGGATCATTTGATGATACATAATATTAGACCCTTTGAGGCAGAAGAAGTTTTTTTCAACACATATATAATTACTCCAAATAAGAAAAAGCATGGACCAAACCGTTTTAGAATTGATGGTAGAACAGATGGAGGGAGATCTTTAAGGCTAATCTTTGAGGACATTGGTTTTAATATGGCAAGAATAATTACAGGATGGGACATATGAAAAAAACAAATAGAGACTATAAATATGATCCAAATGAGTGGGATGAATCCAAATCTGAAACAGTTACTCCAGAAAAACGTACAAGACCAGGAATTTCAACAAGTATTAGGCTACCAAAATCAATGGTCACTAAGCTTCGTAAGATTGCGAAAAAGAAAGGTGATATTGGGTATCAAACATTATTAAAAATTTGGATTGCAGAACGGTTAGAGGAAGAGCTAGCTTAGGTTTATGGAAGTAAGGAGAGCAAAAGAAGACGACTTAAATGCCGTTTACATGATGGGCTATGACGTATGGTCTGATGGTTTAGAGTCAAATGATTATTAATTTTAATCCGCCGTCTTATTTTTAACTTTCACATTTACTAGTTTCATAGCTTGGAGTAGGGTTAAATTGTGCGGACTTACTGCAATAAAAGCAGGCTTCTAGTTTACTGCCTGTTTTTATTGTGCAAATTGCGAGCCTTACGAATCGGTGTTTCCATTAAAATCTAGTAATGAAAACAAAAAAGGGCCGGATATTTTATCCAGCCCTAATATAAATAATTTAGTTCTTACTATTTGCTAACTGATTTCTGAATTATTTTAGTACTATTTTCCTTTGAATCAAGAGTAAGGTTTCCAAAAATAAGCAATGATCTATAAAACTTACCATTTTTCGATAAAGGACCACTCATTGCTGAAGTCATATTTGCAAGTAAGTTCGTTATAGTAGTACCTCCCATAGATAAGCCACCTTGTGTGTCTTGTGTTGGGCCAGTAAAAGCGGCTAACCAATACGTTGTGTATGTTTTACCATCAGCTGATGTAATGGCTTTCTGAACCATAATTTTGGCTGAATACTCTAACCTTTCATCAGAAAAGTTTTTGCTCCATTCTCCAGAAAACGTCTGATAATCCTCGGTAGAATCTTCATCTTTTACTAACTCAATAACAGCATCTTCGCCAAGCGTCATTACCGTATTTCCGCATCCGTCTATTAAATCTGTACTTTCACAAACAGCAGATCCTGTAAAAAGTTTTATTGTAACCTTTTCATTCTCTGCAAGTGCGAAGCTGCTAAGTCCAAAAAGTAAAACCAATGACAATAAAATTTTATTCATACAAAACACTCCTTTAAAATTCCCTTCGTTGCCCAGTTTAATACAGGAAAGAAAGAAAGAAAGAAAGAAAGAAAGAAAGAACAAATTTCTCAATACAAGAGTGAACAATTTTACAAATACAGTGAGATGCCCACACCCTTTGGGGATGACAGGTAAGGAATGATTTCGACCCAGTATGAATTTCTCTTTTCCCGGGCTTATCTGACCCGTGTAAGAAAAGTCAGACTTTTAATACAGAGATTGACGTTTTAGTCATTCCGAAACCAAATAAACCTTCGCCATTTTATCCCCTATCTTGATCTTTGGCAGTGTTTCCGTTCCTTCGACAACCTGACCGAAGACAGTATATTTTCTATCTAATGAAGGTTGTGGTGCTAAGCAGATATAAAACTGGCTACCAGCAGAATTAGGATCAGAGGTTCTTGCCATCGCAACTGTACCAACCAAATGTGGTTTTTCATTGAATTCCGCTTCTATTGTATATCCTGGACCACCGCTACCATCACCACTAGGATCGCCACCCTGTACCACAAAACCTGGAACCACCCTGTGGAATGTCAGGCCATCATAGTATTTCTTTTTAACAAGCTTTTTGAAATTTTCTACAGTTTTAGGTGCAGCATCCGGATATAAATCCATGATTAATTTGCCACCTTTATCCAATTCAATAACTACATGTTCCTTGCCTTGTGAATTCCCATTCATTGATAAATCCTTTTCTGCAGTCTTTCTCGGAAGATAAAAAAAGAGAAGAAAAACAAGCAATCCAACTGCGATAATTGCCAAGATTGTTAAAGCTTTCGAGTGCATAAGTATTCCTCCGTCATTGCGAGTTCCTCGTCTTTATGAGCACCCACTGTCATTCCCGCGAACGCGGGAATCCAGATCCCGGCTTCCGCCGGGATGACTGTACTAGATCCCCGTTTTCACGGGGATGACGAAAAAGAGATCCCTCGGCTTCGCCTCGGGATGACGTTGCCGTCATTGCGAACAGATCCCTCGCCTTCGGCTCGGGATGACGAATTTGACATACTATATAGCAGCAAATTAGTCTTCACAAAAGGAGAAAGAAATGTTCAATATCGGAATCCCAGAACTAGTGATTATTCTGGGAATAGCGATACTTGTTGTAGGCCCCAAACGTCTCCCGAATCTGGCAAAGTCTTTGGGAAACGGGTTTAGGGAATTCCGCAAGGCATCCGATGGCATCAAGGACTCTTTCCGAAACATT
>Ga0155587_1104_pt1 | contig 16699 bp, 15 predicted proteins | sample RifCSPhighO2_12_FD_107244 | JGI IMG/M metagenome (GOLD analysis project Ga0155587, IMG submission 107244) | Deltaproteobacteria bacterium RIFCSPHIGHO2_12_FULL_43_9
GAAGGATCTCGCACGATTCTCGTCATTGCGAGCGCAGCAAAGCAATCTCACGTTGTCATCCCGAGCGAAGCGAGGGATCTCAACGTGAGATTGCTTTGCTGCGCTCGCAATGACGAGAATCGTGCGAGATCCTTCGCTTCGCTCAGGATGACGAGTATACTCGCAATGACGGATACTTTACGAATCCATCTCTACATTTTTAAGAATAAGAATATTCATGGCATTTGGCTGGAAACCTTTTACATATGGTTTTAGGAGAATATTCTGTGCTTCATAAAAGAGAGGCATCATCGGAACATCCTTTTCAGTTAGGAGAATCTGAGCATCCCTGTAGATCTCCTCTCTCTTATTACGGTCAAATTCCTTTGCTCCTTCATTTATTAATGTGTCGTATGTTTGATTCTTCCAGTGGGTGTTGTTATTTCCGCTATATGAGGTGAATAGCTCAAGGAAGTTGTGGGGATCAGGATAGTCTGCGCCCCATCCGAGCCTCCAGACCTGGGGTGTATCGGTCTGAAGTTGTTTCAGGTAAACCTTCCATTCCGCGTTTTCCAAAGTAACTTCTATTCCAAGATGTTCCTTCCATAGCGACTGAACCTTTTCCGCGACAAGCCTGTTATCATCACGTGAATCAAAATATAGGGTTATCTTTGGAAGGCCTTTTCCATCGGGATATCCTGCCTCCGCCAAAAGTGATCTGGCCTTTTTGGAATCAAAGCCTATTCCAACCCCTGGTTCAAATCCAAACATCCCTTTTGGTACCCAGCTTGTCGCTGGTATCTGTCCCCCCTTAAGAATTGAAACAATTTGTTTTCTGTCGATCGCGTAACTGAATGCCTGACGAACCTTTGGATTATCAAACGGAGGCTTATTCACATTAAACCCATAATAGTAACCCCTGAGATATGGTGCATTTATATACTCTGGTTTATTTTTGAATCGTTGTAACTCCAGTGGTGGGATTCTTCTTATAAGTTGAACCTTGTCTGTTTCAAAAAGGGAGATCGCGGTTATGTCTTCATTTATTATCAAAGCCTCGATCTTTTCGGGTATTGCCGGCGTTCCATAATAAGTTGGGTTTCTTGTGAGTGTTACCTTTGCGTCGTGTTTCCAGTCTGAAAGTATAAATGGTCCCGCGGTTACGATATTTTGTGGATCTGTCCAGTTTGGACCAAATTTCTCCACGATATCCTTTCTCATTGGAAAGGTTACCCAGAATGTCGGAACATTTATGAAATAGGACGCCGGATGAGAAAGCTCCACCTGGAATGTGTAGTTATCGACTACCTTAAGGCCAACTTTGGAGAAGTCCTTTAGTTTTCCGCTGTTAAACTCTTGCGCGTTTTTTACATCGAAAAGGAAATAGGCGTATTCAGCGGCTGTCTTTGGATCAAGAAGCCTTTGCCATGAATAATAGAAGTCGTGTGCCGTAAGGGGTTTCCCGTCGTTCCATTTAATATTTTTCCTGATGTGAAATGTATAGGTTTTTCCATCGGGACTTACATCCCACTTCTCAGCCATGGCCGGTTGTGGTTTTAGATTGTTATCAAATATGACCAGTCCCTCCATTATGTTGACCAGAATGTCCGCCGAGACATGGTCCGTAGCCAATGACCAGTCGAGGGATGGAGGCTCACTCGTCAGTACGAATCTGAATGTCTGATCATGTTTCGCCTTGGTACATGATGTAATCGAGAAGAGGAGTAAAAGGATTGGTAACAGTGCGTTTCGCATAATACCACCTACTATTTTGTTAGATTGTTGATCAATTTATCGCTTCATCTTCGGGTCAAGGGCATCTCTTAGCCCATCCCCCAATAAATTAAATGCCAGAACAACCAGAAAGATCAGAATACTTGGGAAAAAAATCAGATGGGGATAGGTTTGCAATGCCTGATAGCCATCTCTAGCTAACGATCCCCAGCTTGCGTAAGGGGGTGGAACGCCAAGACCGAGAAATGAGAGGAACGATTCCGCCAGAATATTATTAGGAATGTTGAATGTTAGTGTTACGATCAGTGGGCCGAGGATGTTGGGGAATATATGCCTGAAGACAATCATTGTTCCTCTGGAACCTATGCTTCTTGCTGCCTCTACATATACCATCTCTTTAACCTGTAGCACCTGCCCACGTACCAACCTCGCGGTTGATACCCAGCCAACTATTGTTAGCGCCAGGTAGATTCCAAGCAATCCCCGTCCGATCATGCTCTGAATCAGAATAATCAGTAGGAGACTCGGAAATGAAAAGAGCACATCGACGATCCTCATTAGGACCCCATCCAGCCTTCCCCCCACGTAGCCCGATATCCCCCCGTAGATTAATCCGAGGACCAAGGATGAGACGGCTGTTACAATTCCAACCGACATCGACATTTGGGCGCCATAAATACATCTGCTGAATAGATCTCTTGAAAGCTGATCTGTTCCAAATGGAAACTTGAGACTTGGAAAAAGTGTGGAAAAGAGGTTTGGGTCCCCGATAGGATCTTTATAAGAGTAGGGGGCAAGATGGTTTGCCAGTAACGCTACGAGGCAGATGAATAAGGTGTATATGAGAGAAATTACAGCGACTTTGTTCTTCTTTAATCTTCTCCAGGCGTCGTTCCAGAGACTGGCCGATCTTGTCGCTTGTACCTTGCCTAATACACCGGCTGCTGTTTTCATAAAATTAACCCGCTCCCGGAACTTTTATTCGTGGATCAATCAGGGCATACGCGATATCAACCAGAAGATTGGCCAGGATCATGAGTATCCCGTAGAGAATCGTAGTACCCATGACGAGTGGGTAATCACGGTTTGAAACGGCAGTTACAAAATGTTTACCCATTCCCGGGATTGCAAACATCTGCTCAATAATGAATGAGCCTGTAACTATTCCGGCAGCCAGTGGTCCCGAGATTGTAACAACAGGTATCAAGCTGTTTTTGAAAACGTGCTTCATGACAACATTAAATTCATTGAGCCCCTTCGCGCGGGCGGTTCTTATATAATCCTCTTTTATTACTTCAAGTACTGAACTTCTTAGGAATCGTGCTAGATAAGCAATAATCCGAAATCCCAGACAGACACTTGGTAGAATCCAATAGATTGGACCCTCCCATAATCCGGCGGGAAACCACCTCAATTTTACGGCAAAGAAATAGATTAAAAGCGCTGCCAGTAAAAAGTTCGGAAGCGAAATTCCGACAATCGCGACGAACATTGATGAGGAATCTATCCATGTGTTCTGTTTGTAGGCGGAAATAATCCCAATGGGGACTGCGAATATATACGCAAGGAGAAGCGCGAATATACCCAGCTGCAGAGAGACAGGGAAGGTATCTTTTAAGATATCGTTTACATCACGGCCTACAAATTTGGTGGAGGGACCAAAGTCCCCCTTTGCCAGATTTTTCAGAACGTGAAGGTATTGTTTGTGTAGAGGAAGATCAAGTTTGTATTTCGCCATAAGATTGGCTTTTATCTCAGGCGGGTAGGCGCGATCCTGATCAAAGGGGCCGCCCGGAACGAAACGGCAGAAAAAGAATACCAGGGTTCCAAGCAACCAAAGAACTATTATTGAACCAATTAGTCGTCTGACAATAAAGACGAACATAATACCCCTGATTTTTAATTAGCTAGTAGGGTGTTTCATAAGTTTTGTCATTCCGGCGAAAGCCGGAATCTATCACTCGTCATGCCAAGCCGTCGAAGACGGCGTGTGGCATCTCCCCGTGGAGACCCCCACGCACTTCGCGCTGGGGATGACTTACGTCACTTTCGTCGGGATGACAAATATACACAAAACTCATGAAACACTCTACTAGTTTTTCTTATTACCCCTCTCAACCGCAACCTCGGAGAATCTCCACTGCTGCATTGGGTTTATAGTGTAGCCGGAAATGTATGGCTTAAGTAAAAAATACTGTTTGTTTGTAAAGAGTGGAATAAAGGGGACATCATCTTCGAGCATTATTCTCTGGGCTTTGTCATATAATGCTTTTCTTACATCCTTATCCATCTCGGCAGCAGCTTTTTGAACGAGTTTGTCAAATTCGGGATTTTTCCAGCCGGTGTTATTTTGTTCACTCCATGAATACCAGAGCGCCATGAAATTGTCTGGATCCGGATAATCGGCAACCCAGCCCAGTCTATAAAGCTGAGGTGTGTCGTTTTTCAGGGTTTTCAGATATACCTTCCACTCCTCATTTCTAAGCTCTGGTTCAACCCCGAGATTCTTTCGCCATTGATTCTGTAGATTCTCGGCTACAATTGAGTGCATCTCATTTGTGTTAAACCCTATTCCAATTGTGGGAAGTGGGGTGCCATCCGCTGCCTTGACCCACTTTCCATTCTTTTGAACGTATCCGGCGTCTTTCATGTATTGTTTGGCCTTTTCAGGGTCAAACTTAATGCCAATGTCAGGCTGATAACCCATCATCCCGATCGGAATCCAGGATGTGATGGGGTAATAGTCCCTTCGGATAACATTAAGTAGCTCTTGTCTGTTAATCGCGGCAGAGAATGCCTTTCGGACATTTATATTATCAAAAGGTGGTTTTTTTGTATTGAATCCATAGTAGTAATTGGCAAAAAATGGCCCCTCCCTGAGTGACTGTTTTAGTTTGGGATCCTTCCTTACCCTCTCAAGATCGAGGGCGGGGATCTCCTGCGTGAAGTCTAAGGCCCCTGTTTCAAAGAGGCTTATCGCGGTGGAGGCCTCGGTAATCATCTGTCCAATCATTGTCTTGATCTTAGGTTTCTCCCCCCAGTAATCGTCGTTTCTTTCGAAGACAATCTTCTTCTCATGTACCCATTCACTTAATTTGAATGGACCAAGGGTCGTTATATTCTTCGGATCTGTCCAGCTCTCCCCATACTTGTCAATGATATCCTTGCGGATTGGAAAGGTTGGTGGGTGTGTTCCGATAAAAGGGAAGTATGAGGCCGGTTTCTCCAGTGTAACCTGGAAGGTTGAATCATCCAGGGCTTTAACACCAAGCTCTGAGGTCGAGAGTTTGCCTGAGTTTATAGCCTGCGCGTTTTTTACGCTAAAGATAAAATAGGCGTATGGAGAGGCGGTTTTTGGATCAACAAGCCTGGCCCAGGAATCAACAAACTGCTGCGCGGTGAGTGGCTTCCCGTCAGTCCACTTAACGTCCTTCCTCAATTTAAACGTATAAACAGTCGAGTCTGGTGAAATTGTCCATGACTCCGCCAGCGCAGGTTTTACACCGATTCCGTTTGATTCCCAGTCAAAGGATACCAATCCATCCATCAGATTGTTGATGCAGAGGCTAGAGGTTGTATCCTCAGATTTATTCCAGTCGAGTGTGGGCGGTTCTGTTGAGACGTTAATGACAAATGTGTCATCGCCAAATTTCTTCCTTGTGCAACCGGTTAACGCGATTGATGTTAAGGGTAATAGAATTAATAAGAGAGATACAATTTTTCTCATAAAGATCCGCCTCTTCAAAAGAAGGGTTAATGAATAGGGCTTTATATCGGGCTACAGGAGAAGTTGTCAAGAATATCGCTGGGTTACGGAGGGACTAATCTTTATAGCTTCCTCTCTCCAGATAGATTCCTGAATACCTCCATTGTCTCATGGGATTGACGATAAAACCCTTTACAAATGGCTTCATCAGATAGTTTTGCGTCGATGTATAAAGAGGGATAAAGGGATTTGCCTCCTCAGCCAATAACCTTTGTGCGCTATTGTAAAGCGAAACCCTTTTGCCGTTATCAAGCGTTGTCCCGGCTTCCGTAACCAGCCTGTCATATTCTGCGCTCTTCCAGCCGGTTCTATTATCGCTGCTATATGATCTGAATATCTGCATGAACGTATCGGGATCGGGATAATCAGCCACCCATCCCATATAAAATATCTCCGGAGGATCGAGTTCCAATGTTCTTAAATAAACCTTCCACTCTTCAAAATATAATTCGGGTTCAATGCCAATATTATTACGCCATTGGGTTTGTAGATTCTCGACGAGTATTTTAGCACTTTCATTCGGGGTGATCGCGAGGCGGATTTTAGGGAATTCCTTCCCACTCTCTTTTGAAATCCATTTTCCGTTTTTTTCGATGTATCCGGCTGCTCTTAGATATTCCTTGGCATTTGATGGATTGAATTTTAAACCTATATTTGAGTTATATCCAAGCATCCCGGTAGGTATCCAGGAAAGCAGGGGGGTAAAATCTCTTCTTATTGCTTTTAGCACAGAAACTCGATCGATTGATGAGGCAAATGCCTTTCTTACGTTTGGATCATTAAATGGTGGTTTCCTCGTGTTAAATCCAAAGTAGACGTTTGAAAAATTGGGGCCTGTTTTCAAAGACTGCAACAGCTTGGGATCCTTCTTAACCCGTTCAAGTTCAAAGTTTGGTATTGTCTGTATATGGTCGAGTTGACCGGATTCGAATAATGACAAGGCGGTTGAGGTTTCCAGCACCATCTGGGCGACCATTGTTTTAATTTTCGGTTTTTCTCCCCAATATGTATCATTTCGTTCAAGAATAATATTCTTGTCGTGATTCCATTCCTTAAGTTTGAATGGACCCAGCGTTACGATATTTTTAGCATCGGTCCATTTGTCACCAAATTTTTCAACAACATCCAGTCTGATTGGATATGTTGCGCCGTGTGTTGTGGCGAATAAAAAGTACGGGGTGACATTTTCCAGGGTTACCCTGAATGTATAATCATCAATCGCTTCAACCCCCATTGAATCCACCGGTTTTTTCCCTGCGCTAATCTCCCTGCCATTTTTTACGAAAGACAAATAGGTGGCATATGGTGATGCCGTTTTGGGATCAACAAGCCTTTTCCATCCATCGGCAAAATGCTTTGCTTTTAGTTCTGCGCCATCAGTCCACTTTACCCCTTTCCTGATTTTAAACGTGTAGACCTTACCGTCTGGCGAGATTGTCCACGACTCAGCCAGGGCCGGAGTGATGCCGACCTCGGATTTTGTGAAGTTATAGGCTGTCAGCCCATCCATGATATTATCGACGATATTGGAGGATGTTGTGTCGGATATCGTATTCCAGTCCAGTGATGGTGGTTCGGTTGAGATATCAAAATGAAAGGTTTCGTCGTCAAAAGAGTATCTAGTTTTTGCGGTGCAACCGGAAAGAATTAAAACAATAAATATTAGTGATAAAAATTGATTTTTTTTCATAAAAAGTCCTTTTCGTCATCCCCGTGCTCCTGTCATCCCCGTGAAAACGGGGATCCAGCGCCCCGTTCATGGATTCCCGCGGCAGCCTGTACTCCGCGAAAGCGGGGTACGGGAATGACAGTACTTTGCTCACAATGACGTGTGTGCGCGCAATGACGCGTGTGTGTTTTTAACTTTGTGACAAGAATGTTGTCAAATTAGTCAACGGTGAATGTTTTACTCCACTCCTCCGATGGGAGTGGGTCACCCTGTACCTTATATGTTATTTGCGGTTCTATGCCGGAATCAAAGGTCTTTTTATATAACAATCTATACGTCCAGTAATTTTGTAGTACCCTTTTTATATAATTTCTCGTTTCCGGGTAGGGGATCTTTTCGACAAATTCATCAAGTTCCAGCCCCTCTCTCTCCCTGATCCACGCTTTAACCCGGTGCGGGCCGGCATTATAACTCGGAATTGCCAATACCTGGTGATTGTCGAACTGTTGCAAAAGGTGTTTAACGTACCAGGTTCCAAATTGTATATTGCTTCTTGGCCGGCGCATATCCTCGAAATTAAAATCTTTAGACTTGAGTTTTAGGGCTATATGGGTCGCTGTCATCGGCATTATCTGCATTAATCCGACCGCGCCCGTGGGGGAGACAACATCGGTCTGGAAATGGCTCTCTGCGCGCATTAGTGACAAGATCAAAAATGGATCGACACCATATTTCTTTGAGAATTCATTTACATCATCCCAAAACGCGAGCGGATAGGCATACTCCCACCACTTTCTGTTTTCATCTGTAACCGGAAAAGAGAGCTGGGGGCTGAATGTGGTGACAGCCAGATAAAGTGGCCTATAGTAGTTTCCAATGGTCTGGTACATTGGCGCAAGAAGCTTTAACATCTGGATAGATTTATCCCTTGTGTTTTTGTCGGCAATTTTCAGCTCTTCATTCGCGTATTCAATAAGTCCGATTCTGATAAGGGTTCCGGCGCGCTGGTAATTTCTATTTGTTAATAGTGGATCAATCCGCGGCTCTTCCCTTTTGAATACCGTTGTTCCAGTCTCCGGAACAGATTCTTTTTCCGCCATTATGGATGCTAATGTTCTTTCGGGGGAGATTCGCTTAAGCAGATGCTCTGAAATCAAGGCGTAATAACTTAATGGGCGGTTTATTATTATGGACTCAACTATCTGCCTCGATTCTTCTGACCTCCCCAATTTAAAAAGGGCTTTTGCCTGCCAGTATTTCATCATTACTGTCTCTTCCGATGAGTCTTTGCCAAGAGAGGAATCCCGGAAGACATCGAGTGATTTTTCATAATCCCCTTTTAAAAAGAGGCTCCACCCCTGCAGCCAATAAGCGTTTTGTCTGGAGCTGTCATGCCTGTATGTTTTGGAGAAATTCCTGAAATATTGAATCGCCTTGTCATACTCCGCGCGTCTAAGATGTATTGTTCCGATATTAAAAAGCGCGATTCTCGATTCACCACTGCCGGGGAAGATTGATATTATCTGGCTATACCAGTCGATTGCTTCATCAACCTTACCCATGCCATCATAGGACCTTGCGATCATTGCAAATATATTGGAGTTGCGGTGCCTTGTTTTTAAATCCATTAAGGTTTCAATCGCCTGTTCGTAATCCCTCAGCCTCATCTGGGTTTTGGCTATTTGCAGTTTAACGCGGTCCAGAAATTCCCTGTCACTGGAATCGGCCTGCTCTTTTTCAATAGCTAATAACTCCGTCAGCGCCCGTGAAAAGTGCCGGTCCCTGAAAAATGCCATCGCTCTTGCGAATCTTTGATGTGGAGAAGGAATGGAGTTCTGGAAATCCGGATAGGTATAAAATCTCTCTAATCTGTCATTTAATTCGCCAACAAATTCCGCGTTTGGATATTTAATCCAGATCGACTGGTATTCATAAAATGCCCTTCTCGGTTCTTTTAATTCCTCCAGACAGACAGCGTGTTTATACGCCGCCAATTGTCTGAAGATTCCACTTGGATAGTTTACCAGATATTTATCAAAGGCCTCTTTTCCCTTTTCAAATTCCCTTAAGGCCAGATATGTCCGACCAATCTTGAAATACGCCTCTTCAATCCAGATACTCTCCGGATGATTGTTTATTAATGAGAGAAGGTAATTGAGGGCTGATTTATATTCCTCTTTCTCCAGTTTTATGTCTCCTAGATGATAAAGGGCATAATCACTGAATTCCGGGTAGAGGACCAGTAATTTTTGAAACGCCTCTTCCGCCCTGTTCCATTTTTTATTTTTATAGTAAATCAATCCCAGGCGGAATGTGGTAAAACGTGTCTTGTCCCTGCCTGGAATATCCGCAAACCACGAGATAGCTGATTTTTCCAGATCTTCAGCGGATTGGTTTTTAGCCAAATCAACCAAAACCTCAAATCTCTCTCCGGTTTGCGGCAGTGACTGAGAGGTAAGTGGGAAAAGAAAAAGCGTCATCACGATCAAACAGGTATGATGGAGACGCACAGAAAGATAATAACATATTTTGATGCAAAAGATCAGCTATGTTAAAGATTTGAACAATGCTTCAACTTAAAGTCGATCGGCTTAAAAAAATATTATCTGACGGGGGTCCTTCAATTGTTGCCTTTAGTGGTGGTGTGGACAGTTCTCTACTGCTTCAGGTGACAACAGAGGTATTGGGAAATAGGGTAGTAGCATTAACGGCTGCAAGTCCCAGTATGCCGGGAAAGGCCATGGCACAGGCGGTCTCGTTTGCTCAGCGCTTTTCCATAGAACATCTTATCGTAAGTTCCAATGAGTTGGACGATCCAAACTATATTCGAAATCCGGACAACCGTTGCTTCTATTGCAAGGATGAACTTTATAGAATTTGTGAAAACGTAAGGAGGAAGAGGGGATTAAATTTTATATACGATGGCACTATTATGAATGATCTATCAGAGCATAGGCCCGGGCTACAGGCTCAGGAAAAGTACGCAATAAGATCACCTCTGGTTGAGGCAGGGTTTACAAAAATCGATGTCAGAGAGCTCAGTCAGAAGCTAAATATTCAGGGGTGGGATAGACCGGCATCACCATGCTTGTCTTCAAGATTCCCTGTGGGAATTTCAATTTCACCGGAGCGGTTAAAGAGGGTGGAGGAGTTTGAGGAGTTTCTGCACTCGCTGGGGTTTTTGGAATGCCGGGTCCGTTTTTACGAAAGTATGGCTAAGATAGAGGTAGATAAGGAATTGGTATCAAAGGCAACAGCCTCCCCCCTTCATGAGCTAATTTTGAATAGAGGAAAATCACTAGGGTTCAAACAGGTTGTAATCGATATTGATGGATACCAAAGGGGTAAGTTGACGAATCATCTTGTTAATATAGAGGAAATGTAACTATTCAGCTGTCATTCCAGCGAAAGCTGGAATCTGGATCCCGGCTTTCGCCGGGATGACACACGCCGGGATGACACACGGGGTGAGTAGTTACGAAGAAATTTAAGTCAGTTTATGAAGATTACTATATTAGGATGTGGCACATCTACCGGGGTTCCGGTTATTGGTTGTCCATGTGGTGTTTGCAGATCCAGTGATCCCAAAAACTATAGAACGAGGGCATCGATATTAATCGAGACCGTGGGTAAAACGCTCCTTGTAGATACCTCTACCGATTTGCGCGTTCAGGCGCTTAAATTTGGCATCAAAAGGGTGGACGCTGTTCTTTATACGCACACTCACGCTGACCATGTTCATGGGGTTGATGAGCTGAGAACCTTTAATTATATTCAGGATGGCCCCATACCCTGTTTTGCCCCGGAGGTAGTGGCTGAGGCCATAAGAAATAAATTCGATTACATCTTTGCCCCAAGGCCCAATATGAAAAACTGGGTACCTAACCTCACAATTACACCTATTATCGATAACTTAGAGCTGTTTGGACTAGATATAATCCCTCTTAGTGTTATCCATGGGGATGTCCCCACGTATGGATATCTATTTAATCGTAGGGTTGCCTATATTACGGATTGTAAGGAGCTTCCCGCTGAAACAAAGCGTTGGCTACGGGACCTAGATGTGTTAATTCTTGATGCTCTTCGATTTGCACCACATAGGAATCATATGTCGATAGATGAGGCTATCCTGTGCGTAGAGGAGCTAAAACCTAAGCATACGATATTGACACATCTGGGGCACCAGCTCGATTATGCGCAAGCGAATTTTCGTCTCCCATCGAAGGTGGAATTGGGTTATGACGGAATGATAATCGAAATATTGGAGAAGAATAAATGATAATAGGTGTACCAAAAGAGATAAAAAATAATGAAAACAGGGTAGGTGTTGTTCTTGCGGGGGTCCGAGACCTTGTATCCGCAGGGCACCAGGTATTGATAGAAGCGGGGGCTGGAATAGGTAGTGGCATACATGATCATGAATATCGTGATGCCGGCGCTATTATAGTTAATCAGCCTACCGAGGTTTGGGAGAGGGGAGAGATGATCATGAAGGTGAAAGAGCCTCTTCCACCGGAATTTGAGTTGATGAGGGATGGGCAGATTATCTATACCTTTTTTCATCTGGCGGCCGAGCCAAAGCTTGCAAAACAACTTATACAGGCAAAGGTAAAAGCTGTTGCCTATGAGACCATTCAGCAACCAAACGGAACCCTTCCCTGTTTAAAACCTATGAGCGAGGTAGCCGGGAGGATGTCGACACAGATTGGCGCGCATCTTCTGCAAAAAGACAGAAAGGATAAGGGAAAGGGCATTCTGCTTGGAGGTGTTCCTGGTGTTGGAAGGGGTTTAGTTACCATAATTGGTGGTGGTGTTGCTGGAACCAATGCCGCAAAGATTGCGGTAGGGTTAGGTGCTCAGGTGACCATTTTAGACACGAACCTGAACCGCCTTGAATACCTGGATGATATATTCGGAGGAAGGCTTGTCACACTGAAATCCAACCAGACCAACATAGAAGAGAGTGTGATGGGGGCTGATCTCTTGATTGGCGCGGTTCTGGTGGCGGGGGCTAAGGCGCCGAGGCTGGTAACCTCTGAGATGATATCCAGGATGGATCAGGGTTCTGTCGTTATAGATATCTCCATTGATCAGGGGGGTTGTATTGAAACTATAAGACCAACCTCACATGAACAGCCTACCTTTGAGGTGGATGGGGTTATTCATTATGGAGTGACCAACATACCCGGGGCCGTTGCGAGAACATCTACATATGCCCTTACAAACACCACCCTGCCATATGCCTTAAAGATTGCTGAACTTGGGTTGGAAAAGGCTGCAAAAGCGGATAATAGCCTACTAAAGGGTGTAAATGTATATAATGGTATGGTTACTTATGAGGCTGTAGCTAAAGATTTAGGCTACCACTACACTCCAATCGATTCGCTGTGGTAAGATTATTTTAAGTGCAAACTCAAACTGTTCTTAGAATATTGGTTGCCGACCCCGATACCGCTCTAGCATCCCTCCTTGAGGAGTCTGGTTTTGAGGTAACCTCTGTCAGGGGAGGGACCTCTGCCCTTGAACGTGGCGCGGAGCGGCAGTTCGATATATTTCTAATTCACTATGCATTGTCAGATCTCAACGGTGGGATTGTTGTGGATAATCTGACGCAGTATCCATGTAAAAAGCGACCTTTGATTATTCTTTATTCAAGGGATTGTAATCCACAACTGAAGCAACATTCCGAGGGAAGATTTCCCGCGGATGTATATGTTGAGGGTGAGGAAGGGATTAGAAATATACCGGTATTAATTGCGCAAAAACTTTCAGGCCAGGAGATCAGATCAAAATTTGTAGAGATTGCTTCGTCGCCTTCGGCTCCTCGCAATGACGAAAGTACGTCTCTCCGTCATTGCGAACCAAATCGTCATTGCGAGCGAAGCGAAGCAATCTCGCGTCGAGATCCTTCGCCTTCGGCTCAGGATGACGTAATGGTTTCGTTTCAGGATGACAAATTGTCTCGGGATGACAAATCGTTTCGGGATGACATAAGAGATCCCGGCTTCCGCCGGGATGACAAATCGTTTCGGGATGACATAAGAGATCCCGGCTTCCGCCGGGATGACAAATCGTTTCGGGATGACAATGACGCTAGCGAAGAGTTATCCATCCTCTCCAGAGAGTTGGAGATTGCCCACAGGGAGATAAATGAGGTCTCCTCGAGGTTGGTTGATACAACCAGGGAGCTTAAAGATGTTTCTACTGAAAGAGATCGGTTGATTAAAGAGCGTGATGATCTGAAAATGATGTTGCCGGGTATGAAAAAGAATCTGGTGGATGCACTAAAGCGATCTAAAGCCATGGAAGAGGAAAATCGTGAATTACGCCAGAGATATGACAATTTAAGAGAGAGAGCGAAAGAGGATTTAAAAAAATTAAAAGAACGTGAGGAGAAATTTGCCTCCAGGGCGTTGGAGATAAAGCAGGATGCTGAAAAATTAATGCAGGTAAAGGATCAGAAAATTCTTTTATTAAAAAGGGAATTTGAAGAGCTTCAGTTTGAACTTGAGAGAAGGGGTGAAAAGCTTCAGCTCTCAAAGGAGAGAATTGAATATTGGAAGCAGAGGGTTGGCAAGGTTACAAAGGCTCTAAAGGTTGCGATGAATGTTCTGGAGAATGAGGAGGGGGGACAAATAATATGAACGAAGATTTTATGGATTTGGAGAAGATCCTCTCTTCCTGTCAGAGAATCTCCGCATGCCTGGATAAAGATCGTTTAAGACAACAGGTTTCAAAAATTGTTTTTAATTTATGTGATTGTGAAGCGGTTTTATGGATTTCAGGAGGATTTGACTACCCGAGGCTTTCGGCCGTTTATCCGGCCTCCAAAAAGGAGGCCAGATCCATGGCTGATCCAAGAAAGTTCCTGCGTTATGGTTCCAAAAAGATACGAATGGATAAATTAAATCCCCCGGCCCTGATCCATCCCTTTACGGTGGAATCAATGATTGTTTGTCAGGTTGGGGATTCCCCACAGGATTTCATAACAATTATTAATCCATCACCGGAACTCTCGGAATCAGACATTGAAAAGCTTTTTTCGATTTTAGAGAAGCAGGTGGAGATACAGAATAATTTAATAGGTCAACTCGAAGCTGCGCAAAAGATGGCCCTTATCGATGATCTCACCGGGCTTTATAATACCAGGTACTTTCAGGAGAGCCTGGAGAGGGAATGGAAGAGAGGGGAGAGGTACAAAAGCTCATTTTCCCTCCTCTTTGTTGATCTGGATGATTTCAAGATTATTAATGACCGGTACGGGCACCTTACCGGAAGCGCCATACTCCAGGAGATCGCTGATATTTTGAAGATGGGGGTCAGAAATGTTGATAGTGTGTTTAGATATGGTGGTGATGAATTCACCGTGATCCTGCCAAACTGTTCCGAGAAGGACGCAAAGCAGGTAAAGGGAAGACTTCAGGAGATGATAAATAACCATAAATTTTCATCACCGGATGGGAAGCCTTTTTCTATAACAGCCTCAGTCGGGGTTGCGTCATATCCCAACGATGGGGAGAAGATTCAGCAGTTGATTGAAAGCGCGGACCGGTCGATGTATCAGGAGAAAACCACAGAAGCTCTGGTGACATGAAAAAAATAAAGGTCGTCATAAGTGATTTGCATCTTGGGAAGGGTAAGTTCCTGCCGAATGGAACCCTTAATGTTCTGGAACAATTCGACGGGGATGAACAGTTAATTGAGCTTCTTCAATACTATTCTTCCGGGGAATTCCAGAACTGCGATGTTGAATTTATTGCCAATGGTGACTTTTTCGATACCATCCAGATTGATTACAAAGGCTATTTCCCTGATGTAATTACAGAGCGGATTTCAAAAGAGAAGATGAAGGGCGCCATAAATGGGCATAGAAAACTTTTTGACGCATTTAAGGAATTTAATGGCGATCAGAGGCATGCGATAACGTTTTTAACAGGGAATCACGATCCGGATATCCTCTGGGACGGTGTCAGATCGTTATTAAGAGAGACAATCGGAGGAAGGGTTTATTTTCATAATATTTCTTATGAGTTCGATGGCATATACCTTGAGCATGGCAACCAGTACGAGGCTGTAAATAAATTTGAAACAAAACACTTCTTCCTGTCGAAAGATCTCCCGGAGCCGATCCTGAATCTTCCATGGGCCTCGCTTTTTATCATAAATTATTTAACAAAAATGAAACGTACAAGGCCATGGGTGGACAGGGTGAGGCCGTTCCGCCTCATGCTTCGCTGGGCATTTTTTAACGATTTAATTTTCTTTTTCAACGCGGTTTCGAAAATGATCTTCTATTTTATCCAGACCCGTTTCCGAAGTACCAAAACAAGATATACGAATCTAAAAACGACGTTTAAGATTCTAAAAGAGATTACCCTTTTCGAGGATATGACCCATTTCGCGAAAAAAATATTTGACTCAAATCCAGATCTTAACGCGATCATCTTTGGTCATACACACGTTCATGCGTATTCTCAGTTTGAAAATGCGAAAGAATACTTCAATACAGGAACCTGGAACTCCATAACCTCCCTTCAGATAGATTCATACGGGCACTACAGACACTGCACCTATTGTTTAATCGAATATAAGGATGGTGCCCCGCGTCCGAAGATCTCCCTCAAAGAATGGAAGGGGAAGTGGAGAGAGACCATAGATGTTCTTTCATAATACTAAATTAAAAGTAGTAGCTCTAAAATCTTGATATTGTTCTAATAATCAGTAATAACATGAACTTAAATTCCCGGGTTCGATTTCGTCTCTGGCACCAGGGTTTAAAATGAGTGATCGCGAACTAAAAAATAGGCAAAAACAATCTAATATTGAAACCGCAAATGAGATGTATAAATTCGCATTTGATGTCAAGAAAGAACAATTTTCAAAACAGTATCCAAATCTTCTTGAAGAAGAATTGGTTCAGATGACCTCACAATTTTTACGTGAATCAAATGAGAAGAAAAAGTGATTGGACCATTAGAAGTTCTAAAGGATGTAGTTTTTCGTTTTGAAAAATTAAATATTGATTATTATTTAGTTGGCTCTCTAGCTTCGATGTATTACGGAAAGCCGCGATTTACAAATGATGTTGATTTGGTTGTTAATATCAGGTCTTCTCAAATTAAAGAGTTTGAGAAATCTTTTCCAATTGATGAATATTACTGCCCACCTATTGAAGTATTAAGTGGCGAGGTAACAAGGAGGGGTTCATTTAACTTAATACATCAGTTATCAGGTATAAAGGTTGATATTATTGTTTTAAAGCCTTCCCAGTATTATGAGTCCGAATTTTTGCGGAAGAGAAAGGTTAAGATTACGAGTGATTTTGAGGCATATATTGCATCGTCGGAAAATATAATAATAAAAAAACTAGATTATTATCGCGAGGGTGGATCGGAAAAGCATCTGGATGATATTCGATCTATGGTTGCTATTGTAGATATTGATCATAATTATTTAAAAAAATGGTTAAATTATTTTGGTTTGAATGAATTTTGGAATAGAGTGTAAGATATCACCCTGCTAGATCGTTTCATAAGTTTTGCGTATTTTTG
>Ga0155587_1109_pt2 | contig 15830 bp, 15 predicted proteins | sample RifCSPhighO2_12_FD_107244 | JGI IMG/M metagenome (GOLD analysis project Ga0155587, IMG submission 107244) | Deltaproteobacteria bacterium RIFCSPHIGHO2_12_FULL_43_9
CCCCCAATTCAGAAAGAGCGATAGCCAGAAAATCCAGGGACATAGAGACAGGTTGTCCATGAAAGTTTCCACCCGAGAGAAGTTCGTTATCTTTCGAAAAGACAATTGGGTTATCAGTAACAGCGTTGATTTCAACCTCTAACATTTTTCTGACAAAAGAGATGGCATCTCTTACAGAGCCGTGTACTTGCGGAATGCAACGAAGAGAGTATGGATCTTGAACCTTGCCACAGTTTTTGTGCGATTTGTTTATTTCGCTCCCCTTTGCAAGTTCTCTAAGAAGTTTTGCGCTGCTCTGACTTCCTGAATATGGCCTGAGTGAATCAATTCTTTCATCAAAAGCTTCAAAGCTTCCACGAGTTGCTTCAATTGTTAAAGCCCCCGCAACATCGGCTAACGTTACAACCCTTTCGGCACGCAACAGCGTTAATGCACCTAAAGCAGTCATTACTTGGGTTCCATTTATTAATGCCAGGCCCTCCTTGGCTTCCAGTGTAATTGGAGTAAGTCCAGCTTTTTTAAGTGCCTCTTTGCCTGAAAGCTTGAGATCCTTCGCCTGTGGCTCAGGATGACGAATTTTCGGCTCAGGATGACGATGGTGCGGATCAGGATGACGCTTTGTTTCGTCGTCATTCTGAGCGTAGCGAAGAATCTCAGGATAACAAGGATTATATATTGCTTCACCCTCTCCGACCAAAACCAGGGCGAGATGTGCTAGTGGAGCCAGGTCGCCACTTGCTCCAACTGAACCTTTTTGTGGAATTACAGGTAGAACATTTTTATTTAAACAATCTAATAAAAGTTGAACTAATTTGGGTCTAATTCCCGAGTAACCTTTAGCCAATACATTTGCTCGTAAAAGCATTATTGCTCGTGTTACTTCTGGAGAAAATGGTTCTCCAACACCTGTAGAATGAGATCGGATCAAGTTCAATTGAAGTTCATTTATTTTATCTGCAGATATTTTTACATTACTAAGCGAACCAAAACCCGTATTTACACCGTAAACGGGGCTCTTACCTTTTGCTAATTTTTCTACAACCTCTCTGGATTTTTGAATTTTTGATACAGTATCTGGTTTTAGTAGGACCTTAATGTTGCTTAATGCCACATCTTCTATCTGCTCTAATGTAAGAGAATTTCCGTCAATAAATAATTCTTTCATGGCTAACCTATAATTGATTTCATTTTTTTGATTATTGCTGCGTAATCTTTTTGGTGGAAGATGCCAGAACCAGAGACTATAATGTCAGCGCCTGCAGAAGAAAATTTATCAATATTTTCAACCTTGATACCACCATCGACCTCAATGGCAAATTTTAATCCAAGCGTATCTCTAGCCTTTTTAATATTTTTTATTTTATCTAATGTGTGTGGAATGTATTCTTGACCCCCAAACCCTGGATTTACACTCATAACTAAAATTAGATCAACATTTGGATAGGCTTGTTTTAGTTTTGATATATCGGTCCCCGGGTTGATTGCAACGCCCGCCTTTTTTCCGAGTGCTTTTATATCTTTAATAGTTTTTGATAAATCTTTGCATGCTTCTACGTGAACGGTGATGTAGTCTCCACCGGCATCGGCAAAAGGTTTAATAAATTCATCTGGATTGTTTATCATAAGGTGAACGTTGAATGGCAAGGATGTTATTTTTCTTATTGATTTAACTACGGCAGGCCCTATTGTTAGATTCGGGACGAAATGCCCATCCATTATATCGACGTGAATAAAATCAACCCCAGCTTTTTCAACGGCCCTTATTTCCTCTCCTAGTCGAGAAAAATCTGCAGAAAGAATTGAAGACGCAAGTTTTATCCCCATAATCTAGTCTCCAAATCTATGCCCTTTTGATATTCTCGCCCCATTTACAAACTCTACAGCGGACATTCGCTTCTTGTTCGCAGGTTGAACCTCGGCAATTTTAATTATCCCTTCACCGGCTTGTATCAGTATGCCATCCTTTTTTATATCTATAATATTTCCAGGAGTTCCGGTTCCGCAGGATTTAATTAATCTTGATGAAAAAATCTTAATTCTATGTCCCCTGATAGTTGAGAAGGCGCCAGGCGCGGGATCCAGTGCCTGTATGTGATCATGAATACATTTGGCAGTAGCGCTCCATTCAATGACCTCCTCTTCGCTTTTAAGCTTATACGCGTAAGTGGCGAATTTTTCATCCTGTTTTTCTAAATTAAATTTATTATTTCTGATTAGCGAGCAGGCCTCTATTAAGCATTTGGCAGCCAGTTTCGCCAATCTATCGTGAAGCGACCCATATGTTTCATTTTCTTCGATTTTTACCTTCTCTTGCAAAATAATTGGCCCGGCATCCAGTTCCTCAATTAATTTTATTATGGAGATGCCGGTTTCTTCAGCGCCCTGCATAATTGCGCGCTGGATCGGGGCGGCGCCCCTATACTGCGGTAAAAGCGACGCGTGTGCGTTTATACAACCATACTTCGGTAAGTTAAGGATATTCCCCGGAATTATCTGACCGTAGGCAACAACTATAATTAGTTCGTGGTCATAGTTTTTAATCGTATTAAATACATCATCGCCTTTAAGAGAGAGCGGTGTAAAAAGGGGGATCTTCATCTCCTCCGCAATCAATTTTACCGGCGATGATGAAACCGGTTTTCCTCTCCCCTTTGGCTTGTCTGGCTGTGTAAAGATAGCCACAATTTCATCCTCACCGGCAATAAGCTCTCTTAAAGATATGGCGGCGAATTCAGGGGTTCCCATGAAAATAATTTTCATTCGTTAGACTCTTCGTCTGCTTTTAAGTACCGTTTTTTAACAAATTCCCGCTTTAGCGAGCTTAGTCTGTCGATATACAGCCTCCCATCAAGATGATCGCACTCATGTTGGATTGCCCGTGCCAATAAATCTTCACCAACCAAGGTCTTTAAAGCGCCATTTAAATCCGTAAAGGTTACAGTTACCCTTTTAAATCTTTTTACCTTTTCACTAACCCCCGGCAGACTAAGACATCCCTCATCTTCAAATAGCTCGCCCTCCTTGGATGTAATTCGTGGATTTATTAATATTATTGGATTTTTCTCCTTTTTATCAGAATGTTCCACATCTATAACGGCAATCCTGTAAGCAAAACCAACTTGGTTTGCGGCAAGACCGATTCCGGGGGCCTTATACATTGTTTCCAGCATGTCTTCTATTATCTTTTTTATTTCCTGGTTTATAGCCCCAACAATTTTTGTTGGAGTAGAAAGCACCTGATCTGGAAATTTTACAATTGGCATAATTCCCATAAGCCTATCCTAAGCGTTCGAAAATCTTCTAAGAAGGTAAAGTCCTAGAATTAAAAATATAATATTTGCTCCCCAGGCCGCTACAAATGGCGGAAGACTCCCTTTATATCCGAGAGATACCAACGCCGACAAGACAAACCAGTAAATGAACGTTACAAAGAGACAGAATGCGACCTCTGTTGCAAATCCGCCATGTTTTTGGCGCTGAATCCCGAAAGGAATAGCAAGAAAAACAAGTATTACACAGGCGAAAGAAAAAGAGTACCGCTCCTCTAAGATCACTTCATGCTTGTTAGTATTAAAACCGGCATATTGATTTTTTTTGATAAAATTTTTCAATGCTTTTGTGGACATTATATCCGTTTGTTTCTCTGCCCGGATAAGTTCCTGGGGGGTTTCCCTAATCTCTGATTCCAGGCGATCTGCTTTTTCAAAAATCGGGAACCTCTTATCATCTGGGAAATTTAATATTTTAACATTCTTTAAGATCCAACTTCCTTCCCTATAATCCCCTGAAAAGGCAGTTACTATTTTTTGCGGGAAAAAACTCTCATCAAGGTAATAAATTGTAATACCCTCGATCCGGGATTGATCAGGGAGAACACTTTTTACGTTATAGATTACCCCGGGTGCTCTATACCATACGTCAACGGTTCTTTGTGAATAGGCGGGATGATTCCCCTTTATATCTGTTTGGTATGAATAGAGGGCGTGTTGGCTTGAGAGGGGCATAAGACGATCACCAATCGCAAAGGTCCCTATTGCAATTAATAAAGCAATGAATAGTAAGGGCATTGAGGTCCTGAACAGACTTATGCCATTTGCCTGAATTGCAATCAGTTCATTTGATCTCGATAAGACTCCCAGGGCAATTAGTGTTCCCATCAATGTGCTTATAGGCATCATTTGGTATGAAATTTCAGGTAGTAATAGAATGTAATATTTAGTAATAGCGGTTAAACTTGGATCATATCTCCAGATACGCGTAAAGAAATCGATACTCATATACAATATAATCAGAATCGTTAATGAAAGCAGAAAGCAGCGAAAAAAAAGCAAACCTATATATCGATCTAAAATCTTAATCATTTATGTCCCTTTTGCTCCGTCCCCAGAAGTTAACCCAACGTTTGATCTACATCAACCCATAGGGATCGACATCTAATTGGATTGTAACCCCCGGTAGAGCAAATTTGTTGGTTCCAGGTCCCATGATGTTATGCACTACATTGTTCAGCTTCGAAGGGCTATCAGACCTTAGAATCATCTGCCATCTGAATCTATCGGCTACCCTATATATGCTTGCCGGGGATGGTCCCAATAACTCTATATCCTTTAGGTTTTTATTTTTTAACAAGGCATTCCTAATCGTTTGAAGGGATGATTCCGCATCGGCTTCATTTTTACTTATAGTTTTTAATGCTACCAATCTTCCAAACGGGGGAAATCCCAGCTCCCTACGGCGAATTAGCTCTTCATCCGCATATGCCTCAAAATTTTGATTAATTACCGCCTTAATACTTGAATGTTCCGGGTTATATGTTTGTATTATGACCTCTCCCTTGAGGTCACCCCTGCCTGCCCTCCCTGCAACCTGGGTTAACAACTGATACGTCCTTTCTGCAGCCCTAAAATCAGGAAGATTCAGGGAAATGTCTGCCAAAACAACCCCTACAAGGGTTACGTTTGGAAAATCGTGCCCCTTTGCAATAAGCTGAGTTCCAACCAGAATGTCCACCTCCCCGCTCCTTACACCCTCTAAAATATCAATTAATCTCTTCTGACTGCGGGCAATCGTCCTGTCCAGACGCCCGATTTTCGCATTTGGAAACAATTCTTTTAAATGCCCTTCCAGTTGTTCCGTCCCAAAACCGATCTCATTAAGAGACGCGCCTTTACAAACGGAGCATGTAGTGGGTGAGCGGCTAACAAAACCACAATAGTGGCAGCGTAGGGATTTTTCATTTTTATAAACGGTTAAAGAGACATCGCAATGTGGACATTTTGGAACGTTTCCACACTCCTGGCACAGAATAAATGCCGCGTAACCCCTTCTGTTTAATAGAAGCATGACCTGTTGTTTAGTGGAGATCGCTTTTTCAATTTTAAACATTAGCTCCTGAGACAACATTTGATATGGGGGGGTGCGGACCTCATTTTTTAAATCTATAATTTTGATCTCTGGCATAGGGCGCATATGAACCCTCTTTGACAAGCAGAGGTATTTATAGCGGCCACTTTTTGCGTTGCTGTAAGATTCCAAGGAAGGAGTGGCACTTCCCAGAAGAACAGTTGCTCCCTCAAGCTTTCCCCTGACCAAAGCGACATCTCTGGCATTATACCGAAGTTGCTCCTCCTGCTTAAAAGTGCCTTCGTGTTCTTCGTCTATTACGATTAGCTTCAAATTTTTCACGGGGGAGAAAATGGCAGATCTAACACCTATTACGATTTTCTTTCTTCCAGCGTAGACCTCTCTCCACGCGGAATATCTCTTTACTGAGGAGAGGCCACTATGGAAAACCGCTACCAGGTTTGGAAATCTGCGATTAAAACGATCAACCAATTGTGGAGTCAAGGCAATTTCAGGGACTAGGAGAATGCCACCACCACCCCGTTCAAGTACCTCCGAAAACGCACGCAGATATATCTCTGTTTTGCCACTCCCCGTGACGCCATTGATTAAAAATGGAGAAAATAATGATTTATCAAATGAAGGGATAATCTGAACCCAGGCTTCTTCCTGTTCGGAGGTAAATTTCAGGGGGGCTTCGGCCACGTATTCTAATACGGAAAAATCTTTTTTAGTCTTTTTGTTTTTCTTGACAGGTGGTGTCCCTGTACGAATCACCTCACCAATAGGTGCATGATAATAATCGACAATCCATTTATAGAGATCAAAAAGTTTGGACGAAAACGCTGGAATATCATCAATAATCTCGGTTACACGTTTTAAATTCTGTAGGGGCTTTTCCTTTGTTTCTTCAAGTACATATCCCTCCAGGTTTCGTTTTCCAAAAGGGACCTTAACCCTGAAACCTAGTTCAAGAGCTAAATCGGATTCATAAATAAAGGTCTGATACAATGGAACCGGTACTGCAATTTCAAAAAGTGCCATGGGTAGGCCATACTAGATTAAACGTTTTTGGGAAATAATCTTCTTTCCCGGGCTAAACTCAAGGTTGCTTGAAGGTAACCTGGGACTTGTCCTACGTCAAAGCGCGTGGCAGAGACTTCAACCGCAAAAAGGTTGGAATCTTTTGCCATTTGCAAAAGCGCATCTGTCAGTGGGTACTCAGCATTTCTTTTCTCTTTCAGTCTCTTGATGTATGCAAATATATCCGGAGTAAAAATGTATCTTCCGGGAATTGCCAGGGTAGTTGGTGCTTCGCTTTCTTTCGGTTTTTCAACTATATTTTTTATCTGATGAATTAGGTTGTTGCTTTTTATTATGTCAACGATCCCGTAATGCACGACCTCCTCTTTTGAGACCTCTTTTAGGGCGATTATCGATTTCTTGCTTGTTTTAAAGGCTTCGATGAGCTGTTTTGAGGGAGATGGACTGCCGAAGAAGAGATCATCTCCGAGAAGCACAACAAAGGGCTCATTTTTTACCTGTTCTTCTGCCATTAAGAGGGCGTGAGCAAGACCAAGGGGCTCAGCCTGTTTTACTGCGACGACATTTGCATGCTTGTGAAATGGGTAAATCTTTTTTAGAAGGTCTTCCCTTTTTCTCTCCCTTAATTGTTGCTCTAAGTAGGGTGAGGGTTCAAAGTACTCCTCAACCTGTGACTGTCCGGGTGAAATCACCAAGGTTATATCATGAAGGCCTGCTTCAATGGCCTCTTTAACAATGAATTCGATAACAGGTGTGTCGAGAATTGGTAAAAGTGCTTTTGGTACTGATTTTGTAAAAGGAAGGAATCGGGTTCCTAGGCCCGCGACAGGAATGACTGCTTTGGTTACGTTTGATGAAATTATCTTTGCTCCTTCTCCTCAGCCTCTTCCTTACAGTTTACACAAAGGGTTGTCTCTGGTCGAGCATCGAGTCGTTTTTTCCCTATCTCCTCTCCACATTCCTGGCATATTCCAAATGTGTTGTTACCGATTCGGACTAACGATTCATCAATCTTGCTTATTAATTTTCTTTCGCGATCCCGGATTCGAAGTAAAAAGGCCCTGTCAGCCTCCAGGCTTGCCTGATCTGTTGTATCAGGGACCATTGCGGATGTTTCGTCAATTTCACCCAATGTTTGTTTTGCCTCTAGAAGCAGGTTTTTACGCTTTTGAAGTAATATATTTTTAAAATTTTGAAGCTCTTTTGTAGTTAGACCCAAAATACCCTCCTCCTACTTTAAAATCGCAGGAATATAGTCAAGAAGATAGGGGTTGTAAAGATCGCAAATTATTACTACATTTTGGATTAAAGAGGGTTCATATGAAGGTTTTTTTACTGGTTCTGATTTCTCTGTTTCCATTTATCTCCGATGCCCAGGATTTTGTCGGGACGCGCCCCATTGGCATGGGGGAGGCGGTCAGAGGGACCTTAATGCTTAATGATGCCATTTATATGAATCCGGCCACGATGGCTATGACAAAGCAATATTCTATAGATGCACAGACTGTTTTTCAGCCTGCACTGGACCGGGATCTCGGTCTTAATTTCTCTCTGGTTGATACGAGAGGTAGCGAGGTGGGTGCCGGTCTCGGTTATAACGGTGATCAGGTTAAAACTACCGAACAGACATACTGGAAGCATTTAGTGCATTTGGCCCTTGCTCAGCCAATCTCGAAATTTTTCTCTTTTGGGGCAACAGCAAAGACGGCAGTTTTCGATATGAAACCAAAGAGAAAGACGTATTTCAATGGTGATATGGGAATTTACGTTGTTCCTGGAGAGTATGGAAAATATTTTCAGGTGGGGGGGGTATTTTATAATTTTGCCAGAGACATTAAGGAATTTCCAAGGCAATTAGGTGGCGGCGTAAAGGTGGTGTTAATGCCCGTGCTCTCTTTGACAGGTGACGTGGTTAAGTCACTTTCTGAAGATAAATGGATATTGGGTGCAGGGCTGGAATTTATTCATAAAAGTGGCATTAGTGCCCGGGCCGGTTTCAAATACGATAAGGATCCCGTTGAAGATAGTGCAACATATTCAGCCGGGCTGGGTTATTTTGTTGATAAGGCTGGGGCGTACTACTCATTCAGAAATAGAATTGACAATAAATATCAGACTCATGCCCTCTCTCTTTCTCTATTCTTTTAATAAGACCATTTTCCACAACAAATATATTTTGGGCAAATCGTAATGGTTGTATAAGATGATGGGTAGAAATGATGATCAGGCTCTTTTCTTGAAGAACCTTTTCATTTAGATATTCCAGGGCTAATTTTTGATGCCTCTGGTCTATTCCCTCAAATGGTTCATCAAACAGAAAAAAAAGTGGAGCTTGAATAATCAATCTTCCTAAATTCAGAAGTTGCCTGGTTCCTCCGCTTACCGATTCGACAAAGTCATCTGGTTTACACGGAATTTCCAGTCTGGAGAACAAAGCATCTATTTCCTCTCTACCCAAAAGATCATCCCAAAAATTAAGTAGATGTGGGATTCTCCCCAATGAGAGTAATTCTCTTGCCCGAAGATGTGGCGGGTTATAGGTTGACTGGGGAAGCCAGCCAACGAGCCTGGCAAAATCCCGTTTTTCGAACCCTTCTATGTTTTTCCCATCGAAAGAGATATCCCCACTTTTTTTATTTAAAAGCCCGGCTAAAAGCTTCAGAATTGTACTCTTCCCGGCTGCATTTGGACCCACTATTAGATTTATCCCAGATTCAAATTCTACATTCAGTGGCCCCAGAGACCAGGAATTGCGAAGATAGGAATATGAGAGATCTCTTATCCCCAGCGAATGTTTCATGCGATAACCCGTTTCCTGACCAATAAAAACAGAAAAAATGGAGCACCTATTAGTGCAGTCACGGCACCTAGCGGGAATTCAATCGGGTACCATATGAATCTCATAATGCCGTCAGTGAAGAGTAGAGAGAGCCCACCTATAATGGGGGCAATTAAAATCAAAATTCTATGGTCGCTTCCAAAAATCAATCTCGAAAAGTGAGGTATTAGCAATCCCACGAATCCGATTAGACCGACAATTGATACCGTTATGGATGTTAAAATGGATGTTGAGAGGTATATAATTAACTGTAGTTTTTCTACCTCGACACCGAGGCTCTTCGCGCTCTCTCCACCAAGAAGTAAGGCGTTTAAGTCATTACTTTTTGTTATATTAATTAACCATATTAGAACAAAAAAGATTGCCAGAAGCAGAAGGTCTTCAACCCTTTTTCCTTCAACCCCCCCCAGCATCCAGTGTGTTAGTGCCCCAATCTGGTGCGGAGAAAGCAGACCCATCAAAAGTGTTACAATGGCGGATGTTAAAAAGCTGATCATTAGACCGGTTAGAAGAAGCTCTGACGATGAGGTTTTTCTGGAAAGCCTCGCCATAAATAAAACAATAAGTATTGAAAAGATAAAGGCCGATATTTTTGTTGGTATGAAAGGAAATATTATACTAATTGCAGCCCCAATGGAGGCAGCCCCGGCAATACCGATGGTGAATGGTTCAACCAGTGGATTTTGAAACAGGGTTTGAAGAAGAAGGCCGGAGAGGGAGAGGCTTGCTCCGACCAGAAAGGCAAGTGAGCTCCGGATTATTCTAAGCTGTAGCAGTGAAATATCTGGAATGCGGAGAAAAAGTGACAATATACCTGCCAAGATCAAGAACAACAAAATAATGGCAATATATTTTTTATCTTTTATGGAGACATACTTCACGTACTATTCCTGACACATCTTATGATTTCATTTATTCCTTCAAGGATTCTTGGCCCAGGACGGACTATAGTTGATGCGTTAAGGAGACAAACCCTGTCATTCTCTACTGCGGCGATTGTTGGAAAACGTTCCCAGTCACTTTTCATTTTAGAAAACCAGCTGCTGTCTCCATTGCTTATGGGTATTAAAATTATTTCTGGATTTAAACTTAAAACCGATTCAATTGAGATCCTGGGGTAGGGGACATCCAACGATAAATCCCTTGTAATATTTTTCCCACCCAGTGCTTCAACAATATTACTTATAAGGTTATTTGTTCCCGCGACGTACAAAGGGGTTCGTTCCAACTGAATGAGTACTTTATAGTTTTGCGAGAATTTCATGTTCTTTATCTCTGATATATCAGACCTTAATTTGTCAGCGAGGCGGGTAGCATTATATTCGAGTTGAAGCAGGAGGCCAAGGCGATTAATTACATCAGGTATCTCATTTAATGACGGTTGAGGGACCAAAACAACCCTTACCCGAAGCTCTGAAAGCCTGTTTAGGCTTTCCCGTGAGATGAAATCATCACCATGAGCCAGGATTAGATCAGGCTTCAGGGATAAAATCTTTTCCAGGTAGAGTCCCGCGTGGTTTGCGACGCGCGGGCGATCCAGAACCTCAGGTGGAAAATCACAGCTCTCCGTTATCCCCACAATTTTTGGACTTCCACCGATTGCGCTAACCATCTCTGTTAAACTTGGAGCAAGGGTTATTATTCTTTCGTAGTGTCCCGGCAGAGACTTGTCGAGTTGTAAAATGGGCAGGCCCTTATCATTGTCTAAAATGCCCCATGTAATAAAGACAAATAGTGGAATAGGTATAAACCACCAATGGGCCTCTTTAAGTTTCATATTATGACTCTTAAAAGCGCTCCAAGCGTTCTTCCCGGCAGAGGATAGTCTTTCATATCCTCGCGGTCGAGATCGAGAAGGTTAGCTCCGGTAATTTCAAGTTCAAGGTTTTTGACCGGGGTTAGCAAAAGAGAAAAGCCGACATCGTGGTTTGATCTAAGTGTGGAGTTGCTGAAACTATCGAACATTTCCCCCCTGAAGAGATATGAGGTTATGAGTGTCCAGTTGTCGAAGGGAAATTTAAGAGACATTGTCGAGTGATATTTTGGTGTAAATGGCACCTTCTCTTTATTTTTAAATTTATGAAAGACGGAGGCAAAATCCCACATCGCCTCGAGCCAGGGAAAAAGCTCCCAACCAAAGGATCTGGACATCCCATAAGCGAATGAATTTTGAGAGTTTTTATATTGCCGTTCTCCCGATTCTGTTTTTTGCTCCGTGATCAAATCATTATGCCATAATGTAAAAAATCTGGTGGTTCCGGAGAATTTTCCCAGACGACTAGTCAGTCCAATATCTGCGCCCCGGCTATGACTAGGTTTTAGAGCTGAATTTCCGATGTTATATCCCGGGAAACCAAAAAGCTGGGCGTAATTAGGGGGCGTAAAGCTTGTTCCATAATTTCCAAAAAGGGAGAATTTTTTGGAAATTTTGTAATCCAGTCCCAGGCCATAATTTTTTTCCAGTCCTAAATTGTCAAACCAGTCCAATCTAGCGCCTGTTGAGAATGTCAGCTTTTCATCGAAAAGAAGTAAATCGTGGGATGCCGAAGCCCCAAAGGAATATTCATTGATGTTTTGTGGGGTAACACCTTCGAGCCAGTTGGATGCAGCCTCTCCACGCAGGTTTATCCTCGACCAGGCTGCCACCGGGAGACTCGTTTTGGAAACAAGGAATACTGAATTATTAAGTGTGTTTGTTTTTTCAATTGAAGAAGAAAAATCTGTATTAGCGATATGGTGTGCAATCGATGAATGAACATTTTTATATGAAAATTTCGCGATTGAGAGGTGTTGGGTGGTTTTTTGAGTGCTTACAAAATTGTAACCTGGGCTGGGTGGAATAAGTTTGTCGCTAAGTAGAAGGAATTGCTTAAATGATGTTAAAAAATTTCGATTTTCAAAATTAAATCCGCCCGATTGGTAGATCCCTGAAAATGAAGAATTCTTTTTTAAAATTTCCGGTGTCTGATTTAGTTCCGCAGAGAGTTGTGTCGCAATGTTATTGTTGAATTTCCAGTGAATACTTCCCCCTTCTTGAGCAGAAAGCTGAGAATTTCCACCCACAAATCCCATTGCGCCCCTATCCTCTTTTGGCTCCTTTGTCCTTAGATTAACAACTCCACCGGCAGAATAGCCTCCGTAGATTTGTCCATGTGTCCCCTGCAAAACCTCAACGCTTTCAAACCAGCGCTTTGGCAAATGGCTTATATCAAACTGATATCCTCTACATCGTCCTGAGGTAAGTGGTATATCATCAACAAGAATAAGGGTCTGATTGGATTGAATGCTACCTGGAACCTTAATTGAAACCAGTGACCCTTGAGATCCCTGTTGTTGTACCACGGTAGAAGAGGATTTTTTGAGTGCGCTTGCCAGTGATTCTGAATGGTTGCCGGTTAAATCTATCTTTTCTTTGTAGCCGGTTGGGCTTTCAGTCAGGCTCGAACTCTCTTCAATTAATATTTCGTCTAATGTAAGTTCCCCCTGGCCAAAGCATACATGGGGAGAGAGGAATAAAACTATTAGACAAAAATGATAAATTGATTTCATAATGTAGATCCGTGTATCAACGTGCCTAATTTATTGTCAAGTTATTGGAGCTGTTTTGTATGAAGTCCACATATTTGGCCTCAAAGATCTATTTCGAAGGGGAATTTAAATCAGATTGTGAAATTACGATCGAAAGCGGCCTGATAAAATCGGTAGGTCCATGCAAATCAAAGGATAATGTTAAAAATTTGGGAAACGTTGCCATTATTCCAGGCTTGGTAAATAGCCACAATCATTCGTTTCAGTCGCTGGTTCGTGGTTTTTGCGACGATAGGCCCTTTTTTGAATGGAGAGACAAGGGGATCTATAAATTTTCAAAACTTCTCGATTCACACGGCATTTACGTTGGGGCTTTATTTGCTTTCGGAGAGATGTTGCGAAATGGAATAACAACTGTTTGTGATTTCTTCTATATACACAATAAGGGCAATGAAAACGATCTTGCGGTAATAAAGGCAGCCAAGGATTTAGGTATTCGCCTCGTCTTAGCCCGGACAATGTACGATTGGAGTGGCGCTCCCGAAAGCTATCAGGAATCAGTGCCAGAGGCTGTGCGAAGAACAAGGGAATTACATGAGCAGTTTAGGGATGATCCGGTGATTTCTATTATCCCGGCCCCGCACTCTCCGCATGCAGCCTCTCCACAGATGATTGAGGCAGGTGCAAAATTAGCCCAGGAGCTCGATACACCATTTCATATCCATGTTGCTGAGGGGGAATATGAAAGGAAGATGACCCTGGAGAGTCATGGCGCGACCCCTGTGAGATATTTGGACCAGCTCGGGGTATTAAATGAGCGCACTGTAATGATCCACGCTGTCTGGCTCGACGAAGGGGAGTTGGATCTAATGGCAGAGAGAAAAGCCAAGCTCTCCTATAACCCATCAAGTAATATGTTTCTTGGGGATGGAATTACAAAGATTAAAGAGATGCTGGATAGGGGTATCACCATAGCACTAGGTACAGATGGGGCATGTAGTAATAACCGGACCAGCATTATTGATGAAATGAGGATAGCCTCCCTACTCCAAAAGGTTAAGCACCTTGATGCGACGGCCTGTACAGCCAAAGAGGTTTTTGAGATGGGGACAAAAAATGGCGGAATAGTTCTGGGTCAGCCGATTGGGGAGCTGAAGGTTGGGGCCAGGGGTGATTTTGTTACCCTGGATTTAGATGATCTCTCCCTTCAGCCGATACAAAATCTTAAATCCAACACCGTCTACTCATTAACCCCGCATGCGATAAAAGATGTTTTTGTGGGTGGGAATCAGGTGGTAAAAGATGGTAAGCTTAAGGGTATTCGGGAGTCTGAGATTACATCATTGGTTAGAGACCTTACAAAGGAGTGGACATGAATCTATGGGATATTTTGTATATCGTTTTAGGATACTTCGTAGGCGCTATTCCAACCGGCATTATTGTTTCTAAATACTTCAAGGGGCCCGATCTTCAAAATACCGGAAGCGGCAACATTGGAGCCACAAACGTAACCCGTACGATGGGGAAAAAATTTGGCGCCATAACACTTTTTGGTGATGCGGGTAAGGCCTTTTTGGTAGTCCTATTTGCAAGGCTCTTCTTCCCGAACACAGACTATACAATCTGCCTTGCCGCTCTGGCCTGTTTATTAGGTAATACATATTCCATATTTTTAGGTTTTAGTGGCGGAAAGGGTGTGTCAACCACCTTTGGTATCTATTTTGCGCTTGCCCCCCTTGTTGCCCTTGTTGCGGCAATAATAGATGCCGCAATAGTCTATTTTGCAAAAATTTCTGCCATTGGTTCCCTTATAGGGATGATTGTTCTATTTGTAGGCATTCTATTTAGCGGCCTTCACCTTATTTATATCGTTTTTACACTAATCATCGTTGCAATAGTCTTCTTTAGACACAAAAATAATATTCAGGAATTGATTAAGTCCTGGAAGAGTTAAGCCTTTTCAAGCGAGATCACTGTGAACATTATTGTTTACAGCGATCTCGTATTTATCTGTCTGTTATCTTCCCTTACCATGTGATATAGAATCTCTCATGTCATTCCGGCAAAAGCCGGAATCTTTATGATCCCGGCTTCCGCCGGGATGACACCCTGACAATCCGGAGGCCATCCTATGAATCCCAAAGAGGCGGTAATTTTTGCTAAAGAGAATAAAGCAAAAATGGTTGATCTTAAATTTCAGGATCTGATTGGCATGTGGCAGCACTTTTCCGTTCCGATTTCACAATTAAAAGAGGGTAATTTCGAGGATGGTTATGGATTTGACGGGTCAAGCATCAGGGGATGGCAACCGATTCACGCAAGTGACATGTTGGTTTTACCGGATCCAAACACCGCGGTGATGGATCCATTCATGGCGACACCAACTATGAGTTTTATTTGTGATATCGTCGATCCCCTTACAAGAGAGCCATATTCCAGGGACCCAAGAAACATAGCAATCAAAACAGAAAAATATCTCAGATCAACCGGTATTGCCGATGAAGCGTACTTTGGACCGGAGGCGGAATTTTTTATTTTTGACGACGTCAGGTATTCACAAACCAGAAACTCTAGTTACTATTATGTCGATTCCATAGAGGGTGCCTGGAACACAGGGCGTGAAGAAGCGCCTAACCTTGGTTATAAACCGCGACATAAAGAGGGCTATTTTCCCGTAAGCCCAAGCGATAAATTAAATGATATTAGGACTGAAATGGTTCTTGAGCTGGAAAAGATCGGGATAGAGGTAGAAGCTCAACACCATGAAGTTGCAACGGGCGGCCAGGGTGAAATCGACATGAAATACAACTCACTTGTCAAAATGGCTGATCAATTGATGTGGTTTAAATATATAATTAAAAACGTTGCCGCCAGACACAATAAAACCGTTACGTTCATGCCAAAACCGATTTTCGAAGACAACGGTTCCGGGATGCATGTTCATATAAGCCTCTGGAAAAACGGAAAGAATCTTTTTTCCGGCGATAAATACGGTGGTCTCAGCCAAATGGCACTCTATTTTACAGGAGGAATTTTAAAACACGCGGGGGCAATTTGCGCATTTGCCAATCCGACA